>OBEQ011021118.1_pt1 | contig 29763 bp, 23 predicted proteins | sample 1670901 | NCBI WGS metagenome assembly OBEQ01 (sample SAMEA104232315, study PRJEB22302) | groundwater metagenome | biome: forest; feature: aquifer; material: groundwater | place: USA | collected 2011-08-07 | depth 5.4 m
GGTTTAGGTGCTTTGTGGATCAAAAAAGAAAATTTACCAACCATTCGTTCACAGTACAGTTCTACACCTAAAATTAATCCATCACTATCACTTAATTACCGTAAAAACAACCTAAATGTATATTTTCAAGGAGATTGGCTTTATACTCAAACATTGAATAAAAATGAATTTGTTACCAGAACATATAACGATGGGACAATTATAAATCAACAATTAAAGAGAAATCGAAACACAAATTTCATTACAACAAAATTAGGCGTAGATTGGAATATTAACGATAAAAGTAAATTTTCTCTATCAGGATTATTTGGAAGTGAAAAAATATTGGATAATGGTGATCAACCTTTTTTTAATGCTTATTATACAAATCGTTATCGCTTATGGCAATTTTTAGAAGATGAATTAAAAACTACTGTTGCTGTTTCTAGCTCCTATCAATACAAATTTAAACAGATTGGACATTTACTAAATGTATCTTTCAATTACACATTTCATAGAGAAAATGAAAAATATTTTTTCGATAACATTCTTCCCATTTATACTGGAAAGGAATCATTCAAATTGTTATCGGATGAACAAGTAGCCGACTTAGGTATTGACTATGTTCGTCCATTAAAATACGGAAAATTTGAAGGCGGTTTAAAGTTTCGAAAACGATGGATTCCGACCAATATGTTATTCTATCCAAGTGCTATATCACCAATTGACAGTAATGCAGGAGGATGGGCAATATATGATGAATATATTCCTGCAATTTATGGAAACTATGTATTTGAAAATAAAAAATACGAAGCTGAAATTGGGGTACGTTTAGAATACTTCAATTTAAAATATGATGTCAATCCAAACCATAATACTTACAAAAGCAGTGGTTATAATTATATAAAAGCTTTTCCTAATATTCGATTAGCTTATAAATTAAACGAAACGAGCAAATTTTCGATTTTTTATAATAGCCGAGTAGACAGACCTAACGAAGTGGATATTCGAATATTTCCAAAATATGATGATGCTGAAATAATCAAAGTAGGTAATCCAGCCTTAAAACCACAATACACAAACAGCTTTGAATTTGCTTATAAAAAAACTAGAAAAAAAGGATATTTTTATTCATCTCTTTATTTAAAAATTGCAAACGGAACTATTACTCGAATAGCTTCCACAGCTCCTAATAGCAATATTATTTATTCAATTATGCAAAATGCAGGGAGAAGTTATAATGCAGGAGTAGAATTTGTTTATTCACAAGATGTTGTAAAATGGTTTACTTTTAATATGAATTTCAATGCCTATAAAAACAGAATTGAAGCATTCACTATTGAAAATAAATATCCTGTTTCAAGTATTTACACTTCAGAGAGTCAAGAAATGGTTTCAGGAAATTTAAAATTTAATGGAATTTTTCATCTGAAAAAGCAATTTGACTTCCAATTAACTTCTATTTATTTAGCACCTGATATTATTCCACAAGGTAAAATAGGGCAACGTTTTTCGTTAGATGTAGGTCTGAAAAAAACAATTCAAAAAGGTAAAGGTGAAATTCTATTCAATGCTACAGATCTTTTAAATACAATGGTTATCCGAAAAGAAATTTATGGAAATAACTTTAATATGAAAAGTGCTGATTATTATGAAACTCAAGTTATTCGATTAACTTACAATTATAAATTTTGATTTATGGTCAAATTATTATTTTATTGGTTAGTTGAGAAAAAGCACCAGTTTTTGACTAGCAGGAATGTGATTTCTGTTAAAAATAAATACCCCAATTTATATAATTTTGTCAAAAATCGCTTTATTCGAGATAAATTCTTTGGATTGCCATTTTCAATACTCATTTGTATATTTTTTATTAACCTAACTTTATTAACAGAAATATCTGGTGGAGTTATAAATTCTAAAAATGTTGCATTTTTAGATCGAATTACAGAAAAATTATTTTATCATATTAGAAATGAAACAATTGCTAAAATATTTTATGGAATTTCTTTATTAGGACATCCGTTTTTTATTTTTATTCTAGGATTTGGAGCACTCATATTATTCATAGTAAAAAGAAAAATTTATTGGAGTATTTCAACTTTAATTTCAATTATTGGAAGTGTGTTTTCTGTTTTTTTAGGGAAAAATTTATACCATTTAGATCGTCCAATAAAACATTCGTGGTATTTTGAAAACTCCTTTTCTTTCCCTAGCGGTCATGCAACAATCGCAGTATCTTTTTATGGCATATTGATCTATTATTTCATTGTATATGCTAAGGATTTAAAGAAAAAAGTTCTTTATTTTATTGTTGGATCATTAATTATTGGTCTAATTGGAATTAGTAGATTATATTTAGGTGTTCATTATTTTAGCGATGTCATTGCAGGTTATTTACTTGGAGGAATTTGGCTTGTTTTTTCAATTATTATTGTGAATTTCAGAAAAGATGGAAGGGGAATATAATATGTATCCATTTTCATAAATATTGTTTTAAATTTACAACGTGGGAAAGCTTTTTAACAATTTGTCATTTGTGTTAATCTTTATTTTTTATGCTATTTCAGCATTAGAAATAAATGCTTTTGGAATGGAAAATACTTTTTTTGATGATTTTGATACATATACTGAAAGTAAAGAACTTGATATTTTAATAAAAGTCAGTGAGGAAGTAAATAAAGATAACGGTAGTTTCATTTTCAAAATGAGCAAAAAATCCCACGACTCTTTTGAAAAAACTAGAATTACAGCTGTTAATCAAAAAAAACATTATTACACTTCTCCGTTAAATTATTCTAAAAGCAAACATCTTCATATTCATTATTCTGTTTGGGTTATCTGATAACATCTATTTTATTCAATTGTTTCTACTATGTGGGGACAAACAATATCATGTTATTTAGATAAAACAAAAAATAGATGAAAAAAAGTATATTAGTAATACTCGGCTTTGTATTTAGTCAAATTACCATTGCACAAAATAAATTTGAAGCAATTATAAAAGATAGTACAACAAATGAATTATTAATTGGTTCAAGAGTTTTTGTAAAAGGTGCTAATAATGGTAGTATTTCAGATGCTTTTGGGAGAATTGAAATTAATAATGTTCCGAACGGAAAACACATAATTGTTTTTAGTTTTATGGGGTATCAAACCAAGGAAATCGTTTTTGATTTCTCTTTGAATATTCAATTTCCACTTGTAATTTTTCTCAATAACGAAGAACATAAAATAGAAGAAATTATTATTACTTCATCAACGAGAAGCAGTCGAAGTATTGGAAATTTACCTACTCGTATTGAAACTATTACTGGAAGTGAATTAGAAGAAAAATCCGTTATGCAACCCGGAAATATAAAAATGCTTCTTACAGAAAGTACAGGTATCCAAACGCAACAAACTTCACAAGTTTCTGGAAGCGCAAGTATCCGTATTCAAGGATTAGACGGAAAATACACTCAATTACTTCAGGATGGCTTCCCACTTTATTCAGGCTTTGCAAGTGGTTTGAGTATTTTGCAAATACCACCTTTGAATTTAAAAAGAGTAGAGGTAATTAAGGGTTCATCTTCAACATTGTATGGTGGAGGAGCGATAGCAGGATTAAATAATTTAATTACAAAAGAACCTGCCGAAAAAAGAGAAATTTCTACTTTGGTAAACGTAAATCAAACATCTGCTTTAGACATAAGTACTTTCTACTCCGAAAAGTATAAAAAAACGGGAATGACTGTTTATACTTCTGGCAATTTCCAAAAAGTATATGATAACAACAATGATGGATTTTCTGATATTCCTGAATTTAGCCGATTTACTTTTAATCCAAAGTTTTTTTATTATCCCAAAGAAAAAACCAATATAAGTGTTGGCTTAAATGCGGGTTTTGAGAAGAGAATAGGTGGTGATTTACAAGCGGTTAATGACGTGTCAGACCCAGTACATGTTTACTTTGAAAGAAACAATAGTAATCGTTATTCATCACAAACTAAATATGAAAAAACATTTTCAAACAAGAAAGTATTAACAATAAAAAATAGTATTGGATATTTTAACCGAAAAATTGAACGGCAGTCTTACTCATTTGAAGGGCAACAAATTGCTACATATAGTGAAATAAATGTACTTATTCCAAATGAAAGGTCAGAATGGAATATAGGTTTAAATTATAACACTGATAATTTTAATCAACTCAACCAACTTACAAGTAAATTAGATTATTACAACGGAGTTTTGGGTGCATTTACACAAAACAATTTCAATATTTCAAAAAAGTTAATAGTAGAAAGTGGTTTACGACTGGATTATTCAAACAGACAAAAAATGTTTGCTTTACCCCGTTTATCTGTTTTATATAAAATCACTCCAAAGTTAACTTCAAGAATAGGTGGAGGAATGGGATATAAACTGCCAACTGTTTTTTCAGAAGATTCCGAAGGAAAAGCCTTTCAAAATATAATTTCACTTGATTATTCTAAAATAAATCCTGAAAAATCGTATGGTTTAAATGCTGATGTGAATTACAAAATCACTTTATTTGATGACGTTTTTATTTCTATTAATCAACTATTCTTCTATACAGCAATTCAAAATCCGTTACTATTGAATCAAATTAATAATTCAATAAATTTTGAATTCAGCAATGCAAATGGATATATTGAAACAAAGGGTTTTGAATCCAATTTAAAGTTAAGGTATGATGATTTTTCATGTTATATCGGATATACATACATTGATGCAACTAGAAAAATTGATGGACTCAATTTTGTAAATCCGTTGACTTCAAAAAGTCGTCTAAACGCAAATGTGATGTATGAAGTAGATGAAAAACTACGAATTGCCTATGAAGTTTTTTATGTCGGTCAACAGTATTTGAATACAGGAGATAAAACAAAAGATTATTGGGTAATGGGAATATCATCGGAATATAAATTTAAACATTTTAGTTTATTTGTCAATTTTGAGAATTTTATTGATGTCAGACAATCTCGTTGGGACACCATGTACACAGGAAGTACTCAAAATCCACAATTCAAAGATGTTTACACACCTACTGACGGAATAATAATAAATGGTGGGTTTAAATTAAAATTATGAAGATAATCACTCGAAACATTTGGATTTTATCATTTATAAGTCTCTTTACAGATATAGCTAGTGAAATGTTATATCCCGTAATGCCAATTTATTTAAAAACAATTGGCTTTTCGATTATTTTAATCGGTGTATTAGAAGGTTTTGCAGAAGCTATAGCAGGGGTAAGTAAAGGATATTTTGGTAAGTTAAGTGACACGAAAGGAAAACGATTACCATTTGTTCAGATAGGATATACTTTTAGTGCCATTTCCAAACCAATGATGGCTCTATTTGTATTTCCAATTTGGATATTCTTTGCAAGAACAATTGATAGATTAGGAAAAGGAGTACGAACAGGAGCGAGAGATGCCTTATTATCCGATGAAGCGACACCTAAAACCAAAGCAACAGTATTTGGTTTTCATCGATCAATGGATACATTGGGAGCTGTTTTAGGGCCTCTAATTGCATTAATCTATTTAGCTTATCGACCTGACGACTACAAAACACTCTTTTTTATCGCATTTTTCCCTGGAATGCTTGCAATTGGTTTTACATTTTTTATAAAGGAAAAAAAGAAAATCCCAATTGAAAATAAGTCGAGACCACGTTTTTTAGATTTTATAAAATACTGGAAGGAAAGTCCTCCTGAATATAGAAAATTAGTAGTTGGTTTATTAATATTTACATTGTTTAATAGTTCAGATATCTTTTTACTTTTAAAAATAAAAGAAGCAGGATATAATGATACAACTATTATCGGGATTTATATTTTCTACAATTTGGTTTATGCCATCTTTGCTTATCCTATCGGAATATTGGCTGACAAAATTGGAATGAAAAAAATATTTATCACAGGTTTGGTTTTATTCTCAATCGTTTATATTGGAATGGCTTATTCAGAAAGTGCAAGATTGTTTATTGTACTGTTTTTTCTATACGGTGTTTATGCTTCTGCAACAGAAGGAATTTCAAAAGCATGGATTACGAATATTTGTAAAAAAGAAAACACCGCAACTGCGATCGGAACTTATACTGCATTTCAAAGCATTGCTACTCTATTTGCTAGTTCTTTAGCTGGTTTGGTTTGGTTTTCTTTCGGATCATCTGCAATATTTTTAGTTAGTGGAATAGTTGCAATTGGAGTTTCATTCTATATATCTCGAATAAAAATTTTGAGTAGATAATACATGATTTCATAAATAGTATTATACAGTTATTTTTTTTACCTTTAACATTTAAATAGAATATGTTAAAAGAAAAAACGCCTTTTGTTTTTATGTCGTCATAGCAGGATCATAATTTCATTGTTCTTTTATAATTTGCTTCAATTTTACAGCTGATTGCACTTTATTAATATTAATTTGATGTTCAAAATTATTTAGCAGTCCAATTGTAGACCTTATTTTGACCAAAAGCTAAATAAATGATTAAAAATACAGTGTTTACAGGGTGTATAGAAGTTTTAAACTACCCCTTCGGAGGGGGATCGAGGGGGAGGATAAATTAGAATTGAGAGCGAGAGCAAGTATTGAGATTAAAGTTATCACCTCCCTTAATCCCTCCTCAAGGAGGGAAACTAAAAAATGGATACCAAAGAATTAATTCAACATTTTTCAAAATTATCTGCAATTGATTCGACTGCGAGTGAATTACAAATTGTTAGTTCTCGAATTCATTGGAGTGGTTTAGTTGGAGCTTCTCGGGCTTTAAGTTCGGCTGCTTTGTGTCAACAAGTTCCTGGACATCATTTGTTTATTTTAAACGATAAAGAAGAAGCTGCTTATTTTCTGAATGATTTAGAGAATTTGTTTCCAAATGGTAATAATGTTTTGTTTTACCCTGCTTCTTACCGTGTGCCGTATCAATTTGAAGAAATAGACAATGCCAATGTGGTGGCTAGAGCGCAAGTTTTAGAAAAATTAAACAATGGTAAAAATGCGTGGATTGTTACGTATCCACAAGCCTTATTTGAACGAGTCCCGACAAAAGTAAACTTAACAAGTAATACGTTAAAAGTTCAAGTTGGAAAAACGTATTCTATCGATTTCATGAATGAATTGTTATTGGAATATCATTTCGATCGAGTTGAATTTGTATACGAACCAGGACAATTTTCTATTCGTGGTGGAATTGTAGATGTATTTTCTTTTTCAAACGATCATCCGTTTAGAATTGAGTTTTTTGGTGACGAAGTGGAGACAATTCGTACATTTGATGCCGCTTCTCAATTGTCCATTAATAAACACGACCATTTCAATATAATCCCAAATGTTCAAGGGACAATGTCACACACCATCAATGGAACTTTTCTAGAATTTATCGGTAAATCAACAACTGTTTGGCTTTCTTCCTACGATCAAATTCAAGGGGTTCTCGAACAAGAATATGAAAAGGCTTTAAAATTATATGATGCCTACCAAGGTGTAATAAAACCTGCAATTCCAAGTGAATTATACATGCACCCGAATGATTTAAAAGAAGAGATAAAAGACTTTTCATTGATCGAATGGGGACCAGTTTATCATTTTAAAGCTACGTTGGAGGAGAAATTCTCTTATCAGCCTCAACCAAGTTTTAATAAAAATTTTGATCTACTTCGTACAGATTTAATTGCTCGCAAAAAAGCAGGGTTTACCAATTTAATCTTTTCTAATCAACCGAAACAAATTGAACGTTTAACTCAGATTTTCGAAGATATTGGTGGAGATGTTGAATTTATTCCAATGCCTTTTGCTTTACATGAAGGATTTATTGATCCTAATTCCAAAATGGTTTGTTACACAGATCATCAATTGTTTGAAAGGTATCATCGTTTCAAACTGAAAGAAGGATTTCAACAAGCGAAACAAGCATTTACTTTAAAAGAAATTTACAATCTTCAAAAAGGAGATTTTGTTACACATATCGATCACGGTGTTGGTCAATTTTCGGGACTTCAAACCATCGATGTAAACGGAAAACCACAAGAGGCAATTCGTTTAATCTACAAAGATGGCGATGTTTTATATGTCGGAATTCACTCTTTACATCGTATTTCTAAATTTACAGGAAAAGATGGAATTGCTCCAAAGATGAACAAATTAGGTTCACAAACTTGGACAACTCTCAAAACGAAGACGAAAACGAAAATCAAGGAATTAGCATTTGATTTAATTCAACTTTACGCAAAACGCAAAAGTCAACCTGGATTTGCGTTTTCACCTGATTCGTATCTTCAAAATGAATTAGAAGCATCTTTCATGTACGAAGATACTCCCGATCAAATGAAAAGTACACAAGCTATCAAAGAAGACATGGAATCATCCACTCCAATGGATCGTTTGATTTGTGGAGATGTTGGTTTTGGGAAAACAGAATTAGCAGTTCGTGCCGCTTTTAAAGCCGTAGCAGACAGTAAACAAGTGGCAATTTTAGTTCCGACGACGATTTTATCTATGCAACATTATAGAAGTTTTTCATCTCGTCTGAAAGATTTCCCCTGTAAAGTAGATTATATTAACCGTTTCAAATCAGCTAAACAAGTAACTGAAACATTAAAGAAATTAGCATCTGGAGAAATAGATATTTTGGTTGGAACACATGCTATTGTTTCTGAAAAAGTAAAATTCAAAGATTTAGGGTTAATGATTATTGACGAGGAACAAAAATTTGGTGTTTCTGTCAAAGATAAATTGAAAACCATGCGAGCGACTGTTGATACCTTAACATTAACTGCAACACCAATCCCAAGAACACTTCAGTTTTCATTAATGGGCGCAAGGGATTTAAGTTTAATAAATACGCCGCCTCCGAATCGTCAACCTGTTTTAACAGAGATTATCCAATTCAATGAGGAAGTAATTCGTGATGCCGTTGCGTATGAAGTTAGTCGTGGAGGACAAGTGTTTTTTGTGAACAATCGTTTGGCGAATATTAAGGAAATTTCAGGAATGTTACAGCGACTTTGTCCTGGTGTTCGAATTGGAATTGGTCACGGACAAATGGATGGAAAGCAATTAGAAAAAGTGATGTTTGATTTCATTAATCATGAATACGATATTCTAATTGCCACAACCATCATTGAATCAGGAATAGATATTTCGAATGCAAATACTATTATCATTAACGATGCACACAATTTTGGGTTGAGTGATTTACATCAATTGCGTGGTCGAGTTGGTCGATCCAATAAAAAAGGATTTTGCTATTTAGTCGCTCCAAAATTCAGTGTTTTAACTTCTGAAGCTAGAAAAAGATTAGAAGCATTGGTTCAGTTTTCTGATTTAGGAGCAGGATTCAACATTGCCATGAAAGATTTAGATATTCGTGGAGCTGGAAACATGTTAGGAGGAGAGCAAAGCGGATTTATATCAGAAATTGGATTTGAGATGTATCAGAAAATCTTGAATGAAGCGATGGAAGAATTACGAGAAGCTGAATTCAAGGATTTGTATGCAGATAGAAATACAGATTCAATGACCGCTTTCGTTCGCGATTGTGTATTGGAAACGGATTTAGAAGTAAGAATTCCAGACGATTATGTAAACAATGTAGCAGAACGATTAAGTTTGTACCAAGAAATGGACAACTTAGAAAACGAAGAAGCATTGACTAAATTTTCAGAATCATTAATCGATCGTTTCGGACCTTTACCAAAAGAAGTAAAAGAATTGATTTTATCTTTCAAACTAAGATGGTTGGCTCAAGACTTAGGATTAGAAAAATTGGTTTTGAAAGGCGGAAAAATGATCGGTTATTTTATCTCAAATCCACAATCTGTTTATTACGAAACACCGATATTTTCAGCCGTTTTAAATTACATTCAGAAAAATCCAGTAGGATGTTCATTCAGTGAAGCCAATGATAAATTGAGAATTATTTATACAGATATTTCCAATTTGAAAAAAGGATTTGAGCGATTGAATGAGATTCAGGAATTGGTTGGAACTGTAACAAGTTAGATACAATCAGTTATTTAATGAAAAACATAAATCCTAAAAAAATGCAATAAACCATTTCATTTGAAACTAACTGTCATGTAGGTAAGAAATTCATAATTTTTCTATTTCTTGTTTAGATAACCCTGTCATTTCAGAAATTTCGGAAATAGAAAAACCCTTCTTTTTCATGTTTTTAGCAATTATTTCAATTCCTTCTTTAATCCCTTCTTTAATCCCTTCTTCTTTTGCTGTATCTAAAGAGTTTTTCAAATCTCGGTAATATTTTAAACTGTCCTCATACGAACGAATTTGTTTGGGTGTGAATTTAGCAATTTCAGCTGTTTTAAATACTTTTTCAAATATTGATTCTCTCAATTTATCTGGTATTCTGTCTAACTTGTTTAGGTTTCTAATTATATATAACCATTTGTCAAATCTTGTTTCTAACTCTTCAATGGTTTTTGTGAATTTTGGCATTTCCAAATAAATGAAAGTCAATTTATCATAAAACACTTTATTTGTTTCAACATCCTGAAGTTTAACGTCGTATCTAAATTTATTGACATCTTTTTTGTCTTCATCAAATACAAAATCTAAAATAGCAATTGTATAAATGGCTTTTAATTCAAAATCCCAATCCGCAATTTTTGCTTGTTCACGAATTGGAAAAGTAGAATAATATACGGTTCTATCTTTGAAAAATTTTTGTTTTGTTTTTTGCAATTCGACAATAAATTTTTCTCCCTTTTCATTTTCGCAATATAAATCAAAAATTGCTTTTCTATCTAATTCAGTTGTTCCTAAATTTTCAGATTTAATATAGGTTAAACTTTTTATTTGACCTTGTTCTTCTTTTAATAATTCGTTCAAGAAATCCAATAACAAATCTTTGTTAATCTCTTCTCCAAACAATTTTTTAAAACCGTAATCTGTAAAAGGATTGATATATTTTTCCTTAAACTCAGTCATATTCTGTATTTTTTAGAACAAATATACGATTATTGGTTATTAGAATAATTGTTTTATATGATTAATTTATTTTGAGATGCTGGATATATTTCACTACCAAAATTATTTTTAATATAAATTCAACTTTTTATACCTCAAAACATTTTCTCAAAATGATAATTGTTTTAGCATTTTTTCAAAGTTTATATTATTTTTGTGTACAAATTATTAATAATTATAAAAACAAAAACATGAAAAACGTATTATCAATTTTAACGATTGCAATTTTATTTATTGCTACATCTTGTTCTAAAGAATCTAAATTAAACCGTAAATTAGACGGTAAATGGGTTGTTACAAGTCAGGATGGTGTAGCAGCAACAGGAGATGAAACTTCATATACTTTTACGAAAGATAAAAAAGTTGGTACTGTAGTAGTATCATCTGGAGGGTTTGGTATTACAGGATCATACACTTTAATAGATGATAAAACAATTGTAATGACATATACAATTATGGGATCAACTTCAACAAGTAATGTGACTGTACAAGACTATTCAAAAACAACATTGACTATTAAAGACGAAGATGGTACTGTTACTGTGTTAACAAAAAAATAAGATTACAAATCATTGAAAAAAGAGCGACTTTTCAGTCGCTCTTTTTTTTGAGTTGTATTTTAAAAAAACTTATTCCGACGAATTAAGCGTGTCACAGGAATATGGATCGTTCCAAACATTTCGTATTTACTTAAAGAATCTAAGCTAAATCCTAGTTTTGTTCCTCTTTCTGTCCAAATACCATGATTATCCGAATTGAAATCTAATTTAGGCACATTGGCTCCAGAATAAAAAAGAATATTCTTTCCAACGTGATTCATAGATAATAAAGGTGAAGTTAAAATACGAAACGATTCACCCTCTTGCGTTAAAATTCCTTTACGTAAAAGTTGTCGAATAAAATAAGGTCCTTTTTCATTGACAGAAAAGAGTAACGAAAAACCTGGGACGATAACATCTTTTGTCGTTTTCACTTCAACTAAGTTAAACTCTTCATCCATTTCAGATTTAATGTACGTTTCTTTTACAATTGTAGAACCGCCTTGTCTAAAAGATAAATCTCCTGTCCAAGCATTCAAAAAATCGGCTATTGGAAAACTTACTTTTTTTCCAAACTTTAAAAGGTATTTGTAAATAGGATCTTGAGGACTTTTACGTAATTTTGTAACATCTAAATGAAGACTAACATATTTATTGGTCGATTCTTTTGATTCTAGACTTATACCCGACTTTTTCATTCGAATGGTTAAAGGATTTTCATTTTGAATATATGTCAATAAACTAAAACTCATCGAATCACTGTTGTGTGCAAAAATAGCTTTTTTTACACCTTGCTCTTTTAATTTATCCCAATTAGAATAAATAACTAATTTCTCATCTTTAAACTGCTTTTCTTTAAGAAAATCTTTCCAACAAGCTTCAATTCCTCCTTTTTTAGCAAATAAAATTTGTTTTAAATTATTAGTGTATTGGTCGCCTTTGTATAAAAAGATCCAATTTTTATCATACGTTATATAACTTAATTCCTTTTCATATTTATACGTTTTTTGTTCATAAATTAAAGTGTCGGTTAAATTTAATAATTTGGTTAAGCGTTGAATTCCAGGTAAAATCTTACTACTATCGCTGACTTCGACTAATACTCCCCAGTTTCCATTTTCATTAGCAAAAAAGTACAATGGTTTTTGAAGATTCAATCCATAACTTTTGCCTTGACTTAAAATAAACTCCTGAGAAAAAAAGTCCCGAAAAGGAATTTTGTTATAGAATAACATTCCGCTCGTTTCTTTCGCTAAATCCAATAAATAACAACGTCCTAAGAAATCGGCTTTAGGCAAACGATCTTCAAAAGAAGGATGATCTCTAAAGCCGTCGATATAAGGTTTTAAATAGATAAAACTTCCTACAGAAGTTGCTAAAATTAATACAAAAAGAATTTTTCTATACATGTTCTTTTTTTATCTATTTAGTAAGAACGTAAATACTATTGATTAAATCTAAAATGTATTTACCCGAATTCCCACTTTGATCACTGAAATTATAAACAACATCGAAAGTGATTTTTTCTTTTGTAGATTTCGATGAAGTCAATTCAGTAACTCCCGTTTTTTCACGCATGGCATCTAAAATTTCGTTTTGAGCAGGTGTGAAAATTTCTCGAGGTAATTTTTCAATTGCTTTACCCCAGTCAACATATCCATACAACACGCCACTTTTCTTGATTGCTTTAGCTTCTTTTCCAGATAATGCTCTTTTACCATAACCATCCGAATGATTTAATGCTAAATCTTCATCATTAGTTAGAATTAGTAGACCATTTTTATTAATTACATATAAAGGAATCGACTCTAAAATTACATTGTCAAATTTCCAATAGTTCCCATAATTTTTACATTGGGAAGTTAAAGATGAAATATGTTTTAGAATTAAATTGGGAATATCTGGTCGATCCGTGGAAAGTCCAAATGCAAAAAGGGGCATATCTTCTTCACCATCTACTCTTTTTTCAGAGTATTCAAATGTTTTATCGTCGTAAAGGAATTCAATTTTAGAAGTTTTAACTTTTTTAACACCATTAAAAGTTCCAAACATACTTCCTTTATATGTATCAAATAAAGCATCTTTATTAATAAATTCATTCAATAATTCAACTGTCAAAAGAGTATTGGCTAGACGAACATCTTTTTCTTTTTCAAGAATTGGGATTATAACTTTATATGTTTGTTCGTACGCTTCTCTTAAATTAACATTGTATGCGAAGTGAGCAGAACTCGATTCATGAATGTATTTTAGAACAGATTTATCAAATTTAGAATTATTTAATTTTTCATAAATTGAACCTAATTCGGGTCCATAGTTTGATTCTATTTTTAATTCAATAGAATTATCATTTAATAAAAAATCGCCTAACATTACATTTCCAGTGTACAACGAATTTATTTCATCGAATAAACTTGGGAATATTTCTTGAATGTACCAAAAATCCTGTGCTTTTTTGAAATTTCTTGAATTATCCATGTAAAAAATTCCTTCTGTTTTATGAAGCAGCTGATTAGCAAAAATTGGATCCGCCTTTTTTAAATTATTCCCTTTTACAAATAAGTCTGTACAAAGATCATTTAAATATTGTTTTTGAAAAACAGTTAAAACACTGTCTCTTAATTCATTGTAGTTTTTTGTATTTGGATCTTCAGTAGCTTCTGGAAATTCAGTCTCTATTCCGTCAGCAAATTCAATTGAATCGATTAATTCAGAATCAAATTCTTCTTCTTCTAAAATGTCACCTGAATCATCTATGTCCTTACTATTATATTGATCATCCAAAGGAGAATCGTTCCCCCTTGCATACCAAATCGAATCGGTATATGAATTGATCTTGTTATCAATTGGTTCTACTCTCATCAAAACACCAACATTTCCTTTAATTACCAAATGATTTGACAAAGATGAATAATATTCGATTCCAGAAATTTTAGTTTCCATTTTATCGAAATCATCAAAAACAGTAAATAATTGAGCTTTGTTTTTTATTCCAAATGTAAAACCAGAAACTTCGTAGTCTTCTCTTTTTCCATAAAACACATTTAATTTCTGATCAAAATCAATTCCTGCATCTTTTAAATTTTTACCAGAAGTTGAACCATCAAACAACTCAGTCTGAACCTCTTCCATAAATTCATATTGAACTAATTCATCCAATGAAATTTTTTGCAAAAGAGTAATATTATTTAAACTAAAAACTGTAACAGCATCTCTTGGGATAAAATCTTCCGAGGTTTGAGCTGCAACTTGAAAACAAGACAACAGTCCAATTAAAGTAAAAATAAATTGAAAATAAATCAAATTTTTCATTTTAGTAGAAGTAGTATTTTTATTGAATTCGATAGAGGAATTAAAAATTCTATTTTGAACGGACAATTGGTTATTAAACATGCGTATATTATTAAAATATTACTTTAAATTACTAAAAAAATGAATACAAAACACAATTAGTTTTTAAGAGGACTAAGGTAGATTGTATTTTCTAATAATTTAGTATTTTGAATCAAAGAATACGTATCTGTTTGTAACATTATTGCGATTTTAGAAGGAGTTACTTTAGCAGAAGGGTTATCAAACTTTTCAATAGGTCGATCAAAACGAGTTACAGAGGTGTATTTCCCTTGTTTCAAGAGGATAATTTCATTTTCCGTTAAATCTTTTGTTTTATTAATTGTTAATTCAGGAATTGAACGAGTTAATTTTTGAGTATCCCAAGAAATCCAAATATGAGATAAATCATTCACATTCTTAGTTAAACTTTCCTCTAAAACCGTGGCTTTGATTGCCGCTTGAAGTGAGCTAACATCTGTAAAATCACATTTAATTTTGAAAATAAAATCTACAAAATTTGATTCAATCGTAACATTTGAAATGCCTAATTTTGTCTCAAACTTTGCTTTAATTCTTACAATTTCATCCTTTATATGTTGAACAGAAGGAACTTTTTTACCATCTAAACTATCCAAAGCCAAGATTGAATTTATTTTTAATTTACTGGAACTTAGATTTATAGTGTATTTAAAGGTTCCAGAACCATCATTATGTATCGTTAAATCATCAAAAATATCAATACAAGAACCAAGAGAAAACAAGGAAAATAGTAAGAGAAAAAACAGTTTAAACTTCATATTACAAAATTAGACAAAAGGTTGATTCAAAAACAATACCAAAGAAAAAAAGTGTAATATTTATGAATAATTAAGAAATCAAAAAAAATGATAAAACAAGGTTTCATTTTTATCCTTTTTTAACATTTTAAAAGATACTTTTTATTGTATTTTTTTCAAAATCCCTCAACTCTACGTATATTTGCACAAAAATTCACATTATGTCTGATAATAGTCGTATTTCAACAAGTAAAGCTCCGAAAGCATTAGGTTTATATCCTCACGCAAGAAAAGTCGGAAATTTATTGTTTCTTTCAGGTGTCGGGCCAAGAGTTGCTGGATCTGATTCTACAGACTCAGAAGTACCAGGCTTAAAATTAGACAAAAGTGGAAATTTTATAGAATTCGATTTTGAAGCTCAGTGCAGAAGTGTATTTGAAAATGTTCGAATTATTTTAGAAGAGTCAGGTTCTAGTTGGGATCAATTAGTGGATGTAACAGTGTTTCTTGTTCACATGAAAAGAGATTTCCACATATACAATCGCTTATATGCCGAGTATTTCAAAGACAATTGTCCTTGTAGAACAACCGTTGAAGTGAATTGTCTTCCTTCTCCTATTGCTATTGAATTAAAATGTATTGCAACAATTAATTAAATTATGATAAAATTTCTTATTCGCTGTTTCGTAGCCGCATCATCGTTATCGTATGTGGTTTATTTATTTAGTACTGGTCATTGGGGCTGGGCAATTTGTATGATTTTTGTTACTGCAATTATCGGATTATCATTTTTCAGAAACGAAAGAATGATAATGGGATTGAACCAAATGAGATTAGGAAATACAGATAAAGCCAAAGAGCACATTAATAAAATTGATTCACCTCAATTACTTCCTAAAAAACAACATGCTTATGTTTTGTTTTTACAAGCAGTTTTAAATAGTCAAGAACTAGGATTTTCAAAAAGTGAGCAATTATTAAGAAAAGCACTTAACATGGGCTTGAGAACAGATCAAGATAATGCAGTTGCTAAAATGCATCTTGCAGGAATCTGTGCACAAACAAATAGAAGATCGGAATCAGTTGCTTTATTAGCTGAAGCAAAAAAGTTAGATAAATCAGGAATGATGCGTGAACAAATTAATCAAATGCAAAAACAAATGCAACAAGGTGTTCCATCTAAAAATCAAATGAGAATGGCGCAAATGTCTGGTGGAAGACAAAAAACACCTCGCCGCTAGTCTTCGACACAATTTTAATTCGCAGAGCGAATGAAAATCACTCAGACTGCAGCTCGTGTTTTTTAGATATTAGATTTTAAAAGGATTCAGGACTATAAGATTCAAGATTTAAAGACTGATGAACAAATATAATAAACACAACTAATCAGTCTAAAAGCGAAGCGATCTAAAGTCTTGCTGTCTAATGCCTAATAAGAAACAAGACTAAAAGATTCAAGATTTAAAGACTTATGAATGTATCAAACAAACACAGTACATCAGTCTTTAAACGAAGTGATCTTATGTCTTGCTGTCTAATGTCTAATAAGAAACAAGACTAAAAGATTCAAGATTTAAAGACTTATGAATGTGTCAAACAAAAACAGTACATCAGTCTTTAAACGAAGTGATCTTATGTCTTGCTGTCTAATGTCTAATTTATGGAACAAGAAAGAGTATATACCAAATTTTGGCAAGATTATGAACTAATTGATGCAGGAGGTGGAAAAAAACTGGAACGATGGGGTTCTATTATTACTATTCGCCCTGAAGTTCAGGCTTATTTTAAATCAGGATTAACATTTGCTGAATGGAATGAAATGGCTCATTTTGAGTTTGTTTCCAAAAGTGCACAAGCAGGATCTTGGAAAGCGTTAAAAAAAGACACGCCTACTACGTGGGAAATTTCATTTAAGTCAATAAAAATTCAATTGGAATTAACCAAATTTAAACATGTTGGTTTGTTTCCAGAACAGAGAATCAATTGGGATTTTATTGCATCTCATTTAAACAACGAAAAAAGATTTTTAAACTTATTTGCTTATACAGGAATAGCTTCATGTGTCTCAAAAGAAAGTAAAGCAGAAACTATACATGTTGATTCCGTAAAACAATTAATTTCTTGGGCAAGAACAAATCAAAATATAAGTGGACTAGATGGAATAAAATGGGTGCACGAAGATGCCTTGAAATTTGCTGAAAGAGAAATTAAAAGAGGCAATAAATACGATGGAATTATCATGGATCCACCAGCTTGGGGAATTGGAGCAAAGGGAGAAAAATGGAAACTAGAAGATAAATTAGAATCATTAATCCTGAAAGCGAAAGAATTATTATCGAAGGACGGCTTTTTAATTTTAAACACTTATTCTCCAACCATTAGTATAAAAGACATTCGTAACTTGACTAATAAGTATTTCATTGGATCAAAAAAGGAACTCAAAGAACTTTGGATGAAAACTTCAACAGGAAAAGATTTGTATTATGGCGTTTTATTAAGAATAGGGTAAATATTTTTTATAATAAATTTATACACATTCAACAATTGTTCAAAACCTTTTTTAATTCTACAAAACTTCTACAAAAACAAGACATTATAACAGCGGTGAAAAATAAGTTTTAAACATTCTAAAGATATGAACAGCCACCAGTTTAAGATCTTCTGAAATCATCAAAAAACAAGACCATTTTTTAATTAAGTTTGTTAAAATCGACAGATTAAAAAATCATGTTAAAAGTATTATTCATAGCGGTATTTATTTCATTTTTTGGAAACGCTCAAAATTACATCATAATTAGTGATGAAAATTTTGCGTCTTTTTTGAATGAAAAATACACAGCATGTATGAATGGAAATCGTTTGGATATAACATGTTTAGAAATAGAAAGTGAAGAAACACTTATTTTAAATTCAATGCATATTAAAAATATTGAAGGTATTCAGTATTTTAAAAATCTTAAAAATCTAGAAGTTTTAGAAAATAACATCACATCCATTTCTCAGCTGCCTCCAACTCTGGTAAAATTCGATTGCAGTATGAATCAGTTGAAACAATTACCACCCTTACCAAATTCAATGGAGGAATTAAGCTGTGCAATGAATCAATTAACTTATTTACCAATCCTTCCTAATTCATTAAAAATACTTTATTGCAATTTTAATGAAATATCAATTTTACCAAAACTCCCGAAAAATTTAGAATTTTTATCATGTGGATCAAATAACATTTCATGTTTACCAGATTTACCAGCCACTATATTTATTGGCGACATAGCATTAAACCCCCTAACATGTGTCCCTTCACACGAATTATGGATGGATGAAGAAAGTTTGAAAATTTCTATTTGTAAGCATGAAGAGTCATTATTTACCTCATCGTCATGTATTTGTATTGCAACATCTTTAGTGAGTACTATGGAATTTAATTCTTTAGAATTTTCTCCAACAGGTATTACAATTTATCCGAATCCAACTACGAATAAAATTACCATTCATTCAATTGACGAGCTATCAGCAATACGAATCTTAGACTTAGAAGGACATTCACTCTTGGAAAATAAATTCGACAATCACGAAAATCTTTTTAATTTAACAATAGATCTTTCTGATTTAATGAATGGAATTTATTTTGTTGAGTCCATAGTTGGTGAGAATATAACTACTTATAAAGTGGTTAAAACGAATTAATATACTAAATTAATACGTACAAACTATGAAAAAGTCAAATAAATTCACATTTACATCTCGATTGCAAAGTTTTAAATATGCTATTGAAGGAGTTATATTATTTTTTAAAACAGAACACAATGCTTGGATTCATCTCTTATCAGCATTAACAGTTGTTCTATTTGGAATCTATTTTCAACTTTCAAAAACTGAGTGGTGTTTAATTGTTTTTGCAATCGGATTTGTTCTAGTAACAGAAATAATTAACACATCACTAGAACATTTAACTGATTTAGTTACACCAGATTATCATGAAAAAGCGAAAAAAGTCAAAGATTTAGCTGCTGGAGGAGTTTTGATTTCAGCTATTGTGGCTGTAATAATTGGGGTAATCGTTTTTTCTCCAAAAATAATGTAAATTAATTTTTCAGAAAACAGAGTCCTCAACTTCAAAAAATAAATATATGATATTATTAAAAAAGCCCCCATTTAAAATGGAGGCTTTTTATTAAATTTTATTAATTTCTTCTATTAACAATGGTTTATCACCATCAAAATAGTTCTTTAATAAATACTCAGTAAGGTACTCTCTATAACTATCCCTAGAGATTTTAGGCATATAAATATAACCTCTTCCTACTGATCTGTGCTTGATAAATTTCTTTCTCTCTAAAATACGAACAATCGTCGATGTCGTATTATAAGCTGGAGTAGAATCTTTATAAAGCTCAACAATTTGTTTTATGGAAGCTTTTTCTAATTTCCATAATCGCAACATTACTTGCTCTTCCGCTGGCGTTAATCTGTTCATGTAGTAGAATTTTTTCCGAAAGGTACAAAAAAAATATTAATTGCAAACTAAAAAGTGAATAACTTTTTATTTATTTTAGTTCCTACCTTACTTATAAACTTAATTTCTTTTTGATAGATGACTGAATACCATCCTTATGAAGATAAATATTAATCGTTTTATATTTTAAATAATTTTCTGAAACATAAAGATAACCTTTAGGAAAATTAGATGTTCCCCACGAATTTTTCACTAAGAAGAAACGTGTTTCATTTTGATCTTTATACATTCCAACTATATGCATCCCGTGATCATCAGTTGTCGTTTTGTTATCATAACCTTGTTGACGTAATTCAGTAGTTATAGTTAATTCTTTTACAGGTGTAATAAAAGCATTTGATTTTTTTTCAGCACCTGCATCCGAATAATTTTTATTATCTCTCCCATTTACTTCTACTGTCGATGGATCTTCAGGCACCACAGCTATTCCATTTCTAAAGCTGAATCCTTTTTCAGAAACATCAGCTCCCCAAGCAAGGGTATACCCCGATTTTAAGGCATTTTCTGCAATATCAGCTAAATCGTTCATTTCAACATTGTAACTTTGTCCCCATGCCCAATTGTCACAAATAGATAAAAAACATTTTTCATAAAGTGTATGATTTGTAAATGAAGTAATGGATACATAATCATCCATATTTAGATTTAATGATTGTGCATACGATTTAGGAGTATATTTTTTCCCATTATAATCAAATTCTTTTACATCCGTCCCAAAATAAGCATCTAAAATTCCATTTATTGCTGGTTTCCAAGAAGTTGAAATTCCATCAGACCCCATGTCTTTCATGTAATTTAATAAACCATTTAGTGCACCATTTAAAACACTAAACATTTCACTATGATTGTACTCTTCATTTCCAGGCAATAATCCAGAATAAACAGATTGAGGAACAATCCCATAGTTTCTAATCACATAAGGAATATCATGAAAAGCACCTCCTTCAGAAAAATTAATTTTACCATCTACACGAACATATTTGTCAGCTTTTGCTTCATATGCTTTACGAGAAATAAACATTTGAGACAAAATTGCAGGCGTCTTATTTCCTTTTCGAATTAATTCAGACTCAAAAAATGATAATGCAGAAAAACTCCAACAAGTACCAGTTTGACCTTGACTTAACACAGGGGTATTATCCAATAAAGAAACTTTTGTGAATTTATATTCACTTTTTTCTGAATTTGTAGTAGTTTCTTGTGCAGAAATCACAGTAAAAAATCCTATAAAAAGGATATTGAGAGCTATTTTTTTCATTTTATATGTTTTAATTGCGTCCAAATATAAGAAAAATAAGATGAAAGGGGGATTTCGTAAGAATAAATAGAAATCGCTTTATAAAACAAAATAATACCTTAAATTCGCACAATTAAAAGATTAAACTACAATGAATATTGAACAAACTGAAATAGAAAAAGAAAGACAAAATTTACTGCTTTTTATTTGGAAAAAACGTAAACCATTATTAACGGTCACTATTATTGCTGCTTTTGGCTCATTAATTATGGCAATGTTATTGAAACCTTTATTTCTTTCTACAGCAATTGTTTTTCCTGCAGCAACTAGTTCGGTTTCCTTTTCTGAACAACGAAATGCAAAAGCATCTTCCATGGATTTTGGAGAAGAAGAACAAGCTGAACAATTGGTTCAAATCCTTCAATCTTCTCGAATTCGTGACCGTGTTATTAGTCAATTTCATTTGATGGAGCATTACGGAATAGACTCAACAGACGACAACAAGTATTTTAAATTGATGAAAGAATACGAAGGACATATCAGTTTTACTCGAACTAGATACGGTTCAATTTCTATCGATGTTTTGGATGAAAAACCTGAATTAGCGGCTGAAATTGCAAACAAAATTGTTGATTTAATTGACACGGTTAAAAACAGTATGGTAACGGAAAGAACACTTCCAGCATTCGAAATTAATAAACGTAAAAGACTATTATTAGATTCTGATTTAAATACAATTTTAACACAATTAGATACATTGGCAGTTAAAGGAGTTATTTCTATTGAAGGAAGAACGAATTTATACACTGCATTTGTGGATGCAAAATCACAAGCAGATCGAGATTTCTTAAAAAAACAAATCGATGTTAATTTATTATATGGTTCTAGATTTGACGGATTAGAGCACATGAGAAATGAGAAAATTGTTAAATTAGAGAAATTTTTAGATTCATACGAGCAAGCAGAATCCGATGCCAATTCAAATTTCACACATAAATTTATTGTTGAAAGAGCAGTAGTTGCTGATAAGAAAGACAGACCAAAACGATTAATAATTGTATTATTAGCAACAATGGGAACGTTTGTATTTATGGTTTTCTTATTATTGATCAATGAACGTTTCAAAGAACTGAAAAAACAAGCATAAGTTTTGTTTAAAAAATCCAGTATATTTCTTTTTATTGGCGTTTTATACGTTTTCCTTACAATGTATTTTGTTTGGATCGATCAAGCATATTTATCCTTGGCTTCGATTGGTTTAATCGCAATTTATGCGGCTATATATTATTCGGAATATACTTTTTTAGCAATCGCTTTTTTTACTCCGATTTCTATTAATATTGAAGAATACAACAAAAGTTTTGGGTTATTTCTGCCAACTGAACCGTTACTTTTTGGAATGATGCTGCTCCTTTTAATGATGCAGCTTAAAAAGAATATTTTTCCTGTTGAAATTTGGAAAAATCCAATTATTTGGGCCGTAATTTTTTATGTTTTTTGGATTTTTGTTACTACAATTACTAGTTCATCTCCAATAATATCATCCAAATTTCTTCTTGCTCGTTTATGGTTTATGGTTCCGTTGTTATTATATGGCCCAGTAGTATTTAAGAAGATATCCAATATTCGTTTATTTATATGGTTGTATGTTATCGGAATGATGATTGCAATTACGTACACTGTAACGATACATGCCACATATGCTTTTGGTGAAAAAGAAGGTCATTGGGTAATGTTTCCATTTTTTAAAGATCATACCATTTATGGTTGCATGGTTGCATTTACTGTTCCCTTGGTTTTTGGATTGTATTTTTCAAAAAAACATTCGCCTCTTATTCAAGCTGTACTTTTAAGTTTTATTGTTTTAAACCTTGTTGGACTTTATTTTTCATACACGCGCGCTGCTTGGCTAAGCGTATTTGCTGCAGTTGGAATTTGGGTTTTGATTCATTTCAAAGTTAAGTTTACTCTATTAGCAGGTGTTACGGCTATAGTGGCTACATCTATCTTTTTCTCTTGGGATGCTATTCAAATTAACTTGGAGCGAAATCATTCGGAACATACAACCGAAGACTTTGGGAAAAAATTAGAAAGTGCTACCAATGTAACTACGGATGCTTCGAATTTAGAACGTTTAAATAGATGGTCATGTGCGATTAGCATGTTTCAAGATCGTCCTGTTTTTGGGTATGGGCCAGGCACTTATGCCAATGAATACGCACGTTTTCAACGACCAGAAAATTTAACGATCATCTCTACCTCAAATGGAGATGGCGGAAATGCCCACAGTGAATTTTTAGGACCAATGGCAGAAATGGGATTCATGGGTTTAATTGCGATGATGTTAATTGTAACTGCTATCTTTTACAAAGGTGTTACTCTTTATTTAAAATGGCCAAAAGAAGAAAAAGAGATGAAGGTATTAATTCTAGCAATGATCTTAGCATTGGTTACTTATTTTGTCCACGCATTTTTAAATAATTTCTTAGACACAGACAAAGCGGCTGTTCCAATTTGGGGATTTTGTGCAGCGTTTATTGCGTTGGAAATTCGCTTGAAGAAGCAAACAATCATTTCACCAAATAAAAATGATTTTCTGAAATAACAATTCCTTTATCGTAATAGGTTTCTTGAATATCTAATTGTTTTTCATTAGTAACTTTTTAATTAACAATAAAAAAGAACGATTGCTGTTTAATATAATTAGGATCATTTTCTAATGAAATATTCATGAATTCAGAATAGATATTATAATTGTTTTGATAAGTTCCATCCGATTGACGATTCATTGGGTGTTCAATAGTTTCTAAATATTCTTCTTCACATTCTCCTTTTACAATAATAGCTGAAGATATATGATGTGATGTGATATTGTTTTCAAAAACAATACGACTACTAAAACGTCCTGAAGCTTTCATTATTATTCCTATTTTTAGATGATAAGAATTGTCATAATAGGCTAGTTTATATTCTGGTCCAGAACTATATTTATCTACTATTTGGCCTTTTTCAACTATATAATCAAAATCGCCTCCTGAATTAGTATACTGTCCTAATACACTCGTTGTACTATCATGTAATTTTGAAAGATGAATAACATTTCTCATAAAATCAAAATTTTCCAATTTTATAATTTCTCCTGTTGTTACATCTTTTATATCATTCGTAAAATCTAATTCATACCATAATGTATCACCGATATTGTAACTTGCTTGAATTGGATATATTGATGTTGGATTTTCAAATATGTAATTCCTTTGACAATATTTCTTTTTGTGACAACTTGTTGATGTCAAAATAAATGCGATTAGTATTAAAAGTATTGTTTTCATTTTAGCTTAAAACAAATTTCTTTAATTTACAATAAAAAAGAACGACTGCTGTTTAATATAATCAGGATCATTTTCGAGAGAAATATTCATGAATTCAGAATAGATGTTATAATTGTTTTGATATGTACCATCCGATTGACGATTCATAGGATGTTGAATTGTTGATATATATTCTTCCTCACATTCTCCTTTTACAAAGATAGCTTTGGATATATGATGTGATGTAATATTATCTTCAAAAATGATTCTGCTACTAAAACGTCCTGAAACTTTCATAATTACTCCTATTTTTAAATGATAAGAATTGTCATAATAGGCTAATTTATATTCCGGTCCAGTACTATATTGATCTACTATTTGACCTTTTTCTACTATATAATCAAAAGCATTTCCTGAATTAGCTTCTTGTCCTACTACAGTCGTTGTACTATCATGTAATCTTTCAAAATCAATAAAATTTCTCATAAAATCAAAATTCTCCAATTTTATAATTTCTCCTGTCGTTACATCTTTTATATCATTCGTAAAATCTAATTCATACCACAATGTATCTCCTATATTGTAGCTCGATTGTATTGGATATATTGAAGTTGGGTTTTCAAATATATAATACCTTTGACAATATTTCTTTTTGTGACAACTAGTAGATGTCAAAACAAATGCGATTAGTAATGTGATTATTGTTTTCATTTATTTTAGTTTAAAATGAGAGGAATATATTAATATACTCCTCTCAAATATAGTTAATATCCGTAACTTTCAAACAATTTAATAATTGGTACATACTGTGATGTTCCATTTTCTGCTAGAAATCTTTCTTTATATGCAGATACAGAAACGATATCTTGATCTAGCGCATTGTAACAATTAGCTAAAGTATAATTTGAAACCAAATCAACTACTCCGTTTGGGGTCATCTCTCCAATTCCATCGGTTAAATCATACATTAAACCTTCAGGAATATAATTTTCTGTAAATTCAGAAGTTCCAACAAAAGGTTTGTACTTCTCAATTCTATTTAACCAACTTTCTCCTATTGATGTTGGAATTCCGTACCTTTGGTGTGTCATTTTTGGTGCTGCAGAATAAGCCCAAGCTTCCGAAATCGCTACTCTTCCATAACCAGCGTCTGTATTTGAACCATAACCTAAATGTGCTAAAATAAACAGATCATAAGGTAACCAATAAGATGATCCAACTTTAGAATAGTGACTAGCATGACATAATTCATGGTAAAAAATTCCGGAGATCACATCTGAATATTTATAAAAATCTTCATTTTCAGAATAATTATAAGTAATATCTGGTGGATAATATTGCAGTACTACTGCTGCAACTGCCCATAATGGATGACCTGTAGTTAAAAGATAAAAAGCAGCAACTTCAGCAACTAAATTATTGGCTGCCATTTGTTTGAGCATTGGAGTTGAGGCAACTGCAGTTAATGAGGTGCCATTACTATTCGCATTTGTCAACCACATATTTAAATTTGTTGGTGGTGGTAAAATACCATAAACTCCACAGTAATAGCGTTGTTCTGCTACTGAATTTATTGCATGACATGCCATCCATAATCTTTTTGTATTAGATGCTACGTCTGTTGATGACTGAAAACTATAATTTATATTTTCTAGTGCTGAATTTTCAAATTCTCCTATTTCTTGTCTCTCAGTAAAAAAGATATCTAATATTTGTACACCTTTGATCGTTCTAATTTTAACATTGTTATTTTCGAAAATGCAAATTATGTTAACATCTCTATTACGATGGTATGAAGTTGAAATTGAAAAATACCCAAACGAATTGGTTTGAGTTGTTCCGATATTAAACCACCATCTTGATCTTACTTTAACATTTTGTACAGCAACATTTGTGTAATTGTTATTAATGTTTTGCTAAACTTTTATATATCCTGTAGGGTTATATCTTGTTGCTTTTAATTGAGATGTTGCTTCATCTAAGTAACCACATAATTCTAATGATTTGTCAATTAATTGATCTGGAGAAAATTTTGTAAACTGTACTGTATTTGGTTCATCTGGTAAAAACAAATTATCTAAAACTTCATAAACTATGTTACCATAATTGTAATTAACATTTACGGTTGTATACAACCATGTATTGCCATTTGAAACTGCTTGTGGATCACTTGAGCTATTCCCATACTCTAGTATTTCATAATCCAGAGGTGTTGTGAATAAAATTAATCCATCATCTTCCAATTTTTTACATTGTGATGCATCAGCAGGCTGAAACCGAACATACTTTTTATTACAAACAATTTCTCCATTTGGTCTTGTATTGTTTAAACTACTATATGCATTTTGCATGTTTGTTACCGTAAATGGGTTTACTTTTTTAACTCCAACTAATGTTCGTTTTTCAGGATTAACTTTAGGTGATACTTCTGTTTTTTCTTTGTTTGGTCGTATAATACTTTTGTTACAACTTAGAAGGTTCAGACTAACAATAGCCAATAGACCTATTGCGATTAAGGATTTTTTCATTTTCATTGATGCTTAGAGATAAATAATATATTTTAGTCAAAACTACAAAAAAAATTATTGTATATTCTAGTTTTAATTAATTTTTATTTATTCTTTTTCGACTTGTTGAATTATTAACACATTATAACAAATATGAAATTTAACAAAAAACTATCAGTGAAATTTTTTACTAAACGCTTTTTGTAATATATTTGCCTTGCTAAACCAATTTACTATAAAGGTTTAATACGTTGTACAATACCAACATACTATGAACTATAATCTACTAAAGATTTGTATTACAGTTATTTACTTGTATATAAATTCAATTCAACTCAACGCTCAGTGTCCAATTACTGTTTCAGCTAGTCCTTTAACTTCTACTATTTGTTCTGGTAATTCTGTTAATTTAAGTGCTACAGCTAGTTCTGGATCTGCCTCATATAGTTGGTCTCCTACAACAGGTTTGAGTAACGCTGCAATTTCAAATCCTGTTGCTAGTCCAACAACTACAACAACTTATACGGTAACATCTTTACTTCAAAATGGAGTTGAAATGGTAACAAATGGTACTTTTGAAGCAGGAAATTCTGGGTTTAATTCAAATTATACTTACGTTGGAACTCCTTCTGGAACTGCTTTATGGGCAGAAGGAACGTATGCTATTGGTTCAAATCCAAATGCCTACCACAGTAATTTTCCAACTTTTTCAGATCATACTACTGGTGCTGGAGTAAAATATATGATTGTGAATGGTGCTGCTGGAATAGGTACAAAAGTTTGGTGTCAAACCATGGCGGTTACTCCTGGTCAAACCTATCAGTTTTCGTGTTGGGTGGCTACAATTATTGCTGCCAGCACTTCTGAATTAGCTATTTTAAATTTTGATATTAATGGGACAAACATTGGTGCTTTCTTTTCTCCTTCATTAACTCAAGGAGCCTGGACTCAATACATCACTTCTTGGACTTGTCCCATTGGTACTACTTCCATTACGTTGTGTGTTGAAAATGCAAATTTAACAGGTTCGGGTAATGATTTTGGATTGGATGATATTTCTTTTCAGACAGCTTGTATTGCAACAAGTAGTGTAACTGTAAATGTTATTGCTCCAACTGCAACGAATAATGGACCAATTTGTTCAGGTCAAAATGTAAATTTAACAGCAACTACAATCGGTGGAGCAACTTATGCGTGGACAGGACCAAGTTTCACTGCGAACACTCAAAATACTTCAGTAACAGGTATAACAGCTTCTGGAACTTATACTGTAAATGTTACGAGTGGTGGGACAACTTGCCCTGCAACTACTTATGTAACTGTAAATCCACTTCCAACTTCTAGTATTGCAGCAATTTCACCTTTTTGTTTGGGGCAAAGTGTCAATTTAGCAGGTACTGTTAGTGCGGCTATTAATGTTCCCGTTTCAGTTACTAATTCAACTGCTACAGCAATTCCAGATGCAGGAATAACAAGTTCGTGGACAGGAACAGGAAGCACATTTGGAACATCAAATTTAGCAGTTACTGGATTAAATACTAATTGGACATTGACTTCTGTTGTTCTTAATATTTCACATACATGGGATGGTGATGTTATAGCTTATCTATATAATCCATGTGGAAATAGTATTGCTTTGATAAGCAGTAATGGAGGAAGTAGTGATAATTTTACAAATACAACTTTTACTCCTGGAGCAGCAACTTTAATTTCTTCGGGAACTGCTCCATTTACAGGAACTTTTGTTCCAGCTGGAGGAACTGCGGCTTGGAATGCTTTTATTACTGCAAGTCAAGCTTGTGGAACAGCAAACGGTACTTGGTCAATTCGTATTGGTGATTATGCTGGAGGCGACACAGGTACATTAACCAATTGGACATTAAATTTCAACAATCCGAATAGTACGAGTTATGTTTGGTCTCCAACAACCAATATGACCAACTCAACAACGCTCACGCCAACGGTTACACCCACTGTAGCTGGAACAACTGTTTATACATTAACCGCTACAAATACGTATGGTTGTGTAAGTACCTCAACAGTTAATGTTATCGCTGTTGCATTACCAGTAATGACAAATGCAAACACAGGGAATATTTGTACTGGAAGTCCAGTTAATCTAGCATTAACAAGTACAATTCCATCTACTTATACTTGGATTGCAACATCCAACTCAAATGTTGGTGGAGAAAGTACAACAAATCAAACATCATCAACTATAAATAACACGTTAACCAATACGACAGGCGTTAATCAAATGGTAATTTATACTGTTACTCCAACATCCATTACAGGAAGTTGTGTAGGAACTTCACAAACAATTACGATTACTGTTTTACCAACAGTAACTCCAACATTTACAGCAATTCCTCCGATTTGTTCAGGTACTACTGCACCAACATTACCAACTAATTCAACCAATTCACCTGCAATTACTGGAACTTGGTCGCCAGCTGTAAGCAATACAACAACTGGAACCTATACCTTCACACCAAATGCTGGACAATGTGCTACAACTACAACCTTGACTGTTACTGTTAATCCATTAATCACACCAAC
>OBEQ011064209.1_pt1 | contig 29760 bp, 33 predicted proteins | sample 1670901 | NCBI WGS metagenome assembly OBEQ01 (sample SAMEA104232315, study PRJEB22302) | groundwater metagenome | biome: forest; feature: aquifer; material: groundwater | place: USA | collected 2011-08-07 | depth 5.4 m
ATTTGGGTATAATGTAATTCTAATCCCAATAGCGATGGGAATCCTTTATCCATTTATGCATTTACTTTTAAACCCAATTTTTGCTTCGGTGGCGATGGCCAGCAGCTCCATTTCAGTTGTCACCAATTCATTATTACTTAAAAGATATTCGTTTAAAACAGTATGAACCTTTGGGCAGTTTTTCTTACAGGATTATTCACTGGTGGACTAACTTGTTTGGCCGTCCAAGGAGGGCTGTTGGCATCAACCATTGCCAAGTCCGAAGAAGAAAAATTAGAAGACAAGGCTAAGGGCGGTAATGCTTTACCAATTCTTTCATTCTTAACTTCGAAATTAATTGCATATACTTTTTTGGGAATTCTACTTGGGTGGTTTGGCTCTTTGGCGCAGCTGTCTTTGTCTACCACAATTATTCTCCAGTATGCCGTAGTCATTTTTATGATTGGGACAGCACTAAATATCCTCCAGGTTCATCCCGTTTTTCGTTACTTTGCTCTTCAACCGCCCAGATTTTTAACCCGGCTCATCCATCAGCAGTCAAAAAGTAATAGCGTTTTTGCTCCTGCCATTTTGGGAACTTTCACAGTTTTTATTCCTTGCGGAACGACTCAGGCAATGATGGCGCTGGCAATTGCTTCTGGGAACCCCGTTACCGGAGCCACCATTCTTTTTGCCTTTGTATTGGGCACTTCTCCAGTGTTTTTCATTCTTGGCTATTTAGCCACAAAACTTGGCGATGTAATGCAACAAAAATTTATGAAGGTGGCAGCAATTGCCATTTTATTTTTAGCCGCTTTTAACCTAAATAATAACTTGGCCCTTTCAGGGATTGACATCCAGGCCGGGGTTAAAAATATTTATTGCACCGCCTTTTGTCTTGATCAGCCATCAGCCACTACCCGGTCACAAAATATTGTCACTGGGGAAGCTACTATCAATATTAATGCCTCTGGATATAACCCTAATAATCTTTCTCTAAGGGCGGGATCACAAGTAAAACTAAACCTAGTCAATTCTAGTGGTGCTGGTTGTATCCAATCTTTTACTATTCCCCAATTGGGACTACAAAAAATTGTTCCAGTCGGAACCAAAGCCGAGTTAGCATTTAGTGTCCCAGACCGACCTGGGACCACCCTGCCATTTATGTGTGGCATGGGGATGTATCGCGGAACATTTAATATCATTTAAAAGTGAAAAAGAAATTTAAAATTGAGGGAATGCATTGTGCCAGTTGTGCGATGGACATTGAGTGGAGTTTGGAAGACGTGGGAGTGAAAGCAAAATGCAGTTATACGCAGCAAGTTTTAGAGGTAGAATTTGAACCAGAGAAAATTTCCGATGAAGAAATTAAAAAATCAGTTCAAAAAGCTGGATATAAAGTGATGGATTGACAAAACGTCCCAGAGGATTTTTAATAGGGTTATGGCAAAAGGTGCTTCTGACCACGTAGTAAACGCAAAAGCCGATGGTAAACTCTCCGCGATTCGTTTGGCCATGGAGCAAATCGAAAAGCAATATGGCAAAGGTTCGATTATGAAACTTGGCGAGGCCGCTCCCCGAATGGCGACTGAAGTGATTTCGACCGGCATTCTTCCTCTCGACCTTGCCTTGGGAGTCGGTGGATTACCACGGGGAAGAATTGTTGAGGTATATGGTCCCGAAGCTTCCGGTAAAACGACTGTGGTCCTATCGACCATTGCGTCGGCTCAGAAAGCCGGCGGTACCGCCGCCTTCATTGATGCCGAACACGCTCTCGATCCTCTCTGGGCAGAAAAACTTGGCGTCAACCTAAATGATTTGTTAATTTCTCAACCCGACACTGGGGAACAAGCCCTCGAAATTGCCGAAACTCTAATTCGTTCTGGTGGCATTGATATCGTGGTGATTGACTCGGTGGCGGCGTTGGTTCCCCGAGCCGAAATTGAGGGCGAAATGGGGGATTCTATGATGGGTCTTCAAGCCCGACTCATGTCTCAAGCCCTTCGCAAGTTAACTGGTGTCATCAACAAATCTAAAACCATCGCCATTTTTACCAATCAACTTCGTCAAAAGATTGGCATCATGTTTGGCAATCCCGAAACCACCACTGGGGGACTGGCTTTAAAGTTCTATGCCTCAGTTAGAATTGACGTCCGCAAAATTGAACAACTAAAAGAGGGAGATGTTGTAGTTGGTGGTCGCCATCGAGCTAAAATTGTCAAAAATAAAGTTGCTCCACCATTTCGCATCGCCGAATTTAATATTTATGGCAACACCGGGCTTTCTTATGAAGACGGTTTGATCGATGTTGGTGTCGAGTGGGAAATAATTAACAAATCGGGAGCATTTCTTAAGTATAAAGACACCATGTTGGGCCAAGGTCGAGAAGCATCGCGGATTTATCTTCAAGAAAACAAAAAAATTGGCAAGCAAGTCGAAGAAGAGATAATGAAAAAATCCAAATCCGGCCAAACCGCCGAAAAGGTGGTCATTGGCGAGGACGAAGAGAAAACAGATGAATAACCATGATCCGATACGGTTTAGACTTCGGTACCACTAACTCTTCAATTGCCCATCTTGTGGGAGGGGAGCCTCGGTTATTAAAAATAGATAATAAGGCCCAAGATCCAGAAATAATTCGTTCTCTTTTGTATTTCTTTCATAGAGACTTAGTGGTCAAAAAAGATAAATATGGTCATCAAACATCTAGCTATAGTGGAGAGTTTAATTTCGCTTTTGGACAAAATGCCTTAGAAAACTATCTTCACGATAATAAAAATAGATCTCCAGGAATTATTCGACAGATTTATACAGGGAAAATGGTAAGTACTGGTCCAGGAGCAGATCTGGTAGCAGAATATTTCGAAGAAGTTGACTTTGGTGTTGGTCGTTTGATGCAAGCATTAAAAACCGCCCTCAAGTCTCCCACTTATAAAGGAACCAATATTTTCGGAAAATTTTTTTCACTGGAACAAATGATTAGTTTATTTGTTTCGCTAATAAAGCAAGCATCAGACCAGACACTGAGAGAAAAAGTCGATGCTATTAAAGTTGGCCGCCCGGTACATTTTTTGGATAACCCAGCCGGCGATAAGAAAGTGGAACAGAGGCTTAAAGATTCATTAAAAATGGTCGGCTTTAAACAAATAGAATTTGAGTATGAACCAGTCGCCGCGGCCAAGTATTTTCTTCAGAAATTTCATTTACAAAAACAAAAAATTTTAGTCTTTGATTTTGGCGGCGGTACCCTGGACACTGCCGTGGTGCTATATGATGATGGTTTTAAAATCCTGGCGACTGATGGCATCTACATTGGCGGAAATCTTCTTAACTCCGATATTATGAAATTGAAACTAAACGACTACTTTGGATCAAAAATGTATTGGGGGGATCAACGGTTACCAATTGCGCCACACATTTTTGACTCTCTTAATTCTTGGTATGGGATCATCAACCTAAATAACCCCGCTGACATGCGACTTCTTGATAAAATCCATTACAAAAATTCTGATCCATCAGCGTTAGAACGGTTAACTTATCTAATCAAGATGAATTTAGGCTTTGAAATATACGAAGCGATTGAAACTGCCAAGAAAAACCTATCAAATCTGGAGACGACAAAAATTAAGTTTTCCGATGGACCAATTGATATTGACATCGAAATTAGTCGCGATGAGTTTGAAAATTTAATTACCCCAAGAATAAATTCCATTAAAGAAGTGGTTATAAAAACTTTAAAAAGTGCTAAAACTGAACCAGAAGAAATTGAAATTGTGGTTCGAACTGGTGGTTCGTCTCTTATACCAATGGTAGAAAAAATGCTCGTTGACCTTTTTGGGCAAGAAAAAGTCCAACTGTTCGACACCTTTACTAGTATTGCCGCTGGCCTGGCGCTAGAGTAGTAATTTGCTATGAATAAAAATAAATTTGTCTCCCGGGGAGGGATAAAATTAGACCACGCTCTCAAAACTTTTTCCATTGACCCAAGTAATCTAACTGTTTTGGATGTTGGTAGTTCCATTGGGGGATTTGTTGATTGTTTATTACAACATGGGGCAGCCAAAATTTATTCCGTTGATACTGCCTATGGGGAACTGGCTTGGAAACTACGTCAGGACCCAAGAGTGGTGGTTATCGAGCGGCAAAATATCCTCCATCTCGACTCACTGCCTGAGTTAGTTGATTTAATCACCATTGATGTTACTTTTACTTCTCTAACTCAAATTTTGCGTGCCGTCGCAAAGTTTCTAATACCTAGCGGCAAGATAATTGCCCTTCTCAAACCCCAATATGAAGATCAACAACTGGCGATGAAACACCACGGAGTGATCCCAGAAACTGCCCAGTCTGAAATATTAGATAGAATAATAAAATTATTAAAAGATCAAGGTTTCTATCTTTTGGACCAAACCGATTCTCCTATCCTAGGGACCGGCGGCAATCGAGAGTATCTCCTGTACTTCAATCTAGGGTAAAATACCAGTTATTATGCTAGGCCTGTCAGTGAATCATTTATCAAAGTCTTACCATGTACCCCTTTTCCGAAATATTACTTTGGATATTGAGGGCAGTCAGGTGATTGGTCTTATTGGCGACAATGGTTCTGGCAAGTCCACTTTACTTAAAATCTTAGCGGGTGAAGAAAGTCCCGACTCTGGTCGTTATCAGTGGTCAAACGATGTCGGTCTTGGGTATTTACCGCAAGAACTAAAAGAAAAAAACGATCTATCTGGTGGTCAAAAAAAGATTGCCCATCTTCGTAGATTGTTTTTTGAAGAAAAGAGGAATGTCGTTCTTCTTGATGAACCAGACAACCATCTTGATATTGAATACAAACTCTGGCTCGAAGAAATTATTAAAAAATTTTCGGGAGTAATAATTATCATTTCTCACGACAGAAAGCTACTCGCGAATGTCACTACTCGTGTTTGGTTGGTTGCCGAAGAAAAAGTCAACGATTATAAATTTGGCTATCAAAAATTTGTTGACATTTATCAAGACGAGCTGGACAGAAGATTTAATCTTTTCAAAACACAAGAAAAAGAACGTCAACGACTAGAAAAACTGGTAGAAATGTTTGGCTCTAGAGCCGCGAGTAGTCAAAAATTTGTTGGGGCCTACCACAGTACCGAAAAAAGGCTAAAAAAATTTAAGGAAAAAATGGTAACACCACCGCCGGCAGTCAAAAACAGCTTGGGGATTACCTTGGATTTAGAAAAACAGCACCATCGTAAAACAGCCATTTTTGCCAAAGATATTGCCAAATCTTTTGGTAATAAAGAAATCTTGAAAGATTTAAATTTTCATCTTTTTTGCGGCGAGAAGGTCGCCGTTATGGGGCCCAATGGCATGGGAAAATCCACGTTTATTAAAATTATAGCTAAAGTTTTAACCCCCGATCGGGGAATCGTCGAACACGGCTCTAATTTAAAAGTAGGCTATTATTCCCAAGACCATTTTGAGGCCTTGAACGAAAATAACACCCCCATTGAAAGTATTAACGAGATCCTGCCAGGTGATCGCTATCAATATCAAGGCTACCTTGAAAAATTTCTATTTACTAAAGAAGTTTCTAATTCGAAAATCAAATACCTCTCGGGTGGTCAACGGTCGCGAGTACAATTAGCGAGATTTTTAATCCTAAATCCTGAAGTACTTCTCCTTGATGAACCCACTAACCATTTGGATATCAAAAGTGTCGAGGTTTTAGAAAAGTTTCTTATCCAGTACCAGGGAGCATTTATTCTTATCTCGCACGATCGAAACATGGTCTCTAACGTGGCCCAAAAAATCTATATTCTCAAAGACGGAAAACTCGCAGAAACTTCCTAACTCATCTCACCCTTCCATGGGGTCATTAGTTGGAAAAAGTTGCCGTCGGGATCGGCGAAAGTGGCGATCCACATGTCAACATGGGCTTCGTCTGGGCGATATGGTTCTTTGACTACCTCTACTCCCAGTTTTTTGATCCGATCAAACTCTCCCGATACATCATCGGTCTCCAAATTAATAATTATTCTCTCAGGGTTTTTATTTTTGCCCGACACTTTGTCATGAGAACCAACAGAAATAAATCCCGACCCCAGTTTCCATCCACTCCAATTATCCTCTGTCCAGTCGGGTTTTTTAGCAAGCACCTTGGCGTAAAAATCAGATAATTTGGCCTGGTTTTCAGAAAAAACAAGAATTGAGTTAAAATTAAGCATTCAATGAAGATTACCAAATTAGAGTATCAAAAGAAAGACCCAAACCGGGTCAATATTTATGTTGACGAAAAGTTTGCGGTAGGCCTAGAGGTAAACGACCTTGTCAAGCTGGGACTATACAATGGCCAGGAGCTATCTTTGGAAGAGTTCAATAAAATTGTCGGAGAAAGTGAGTTTGGGAAACTCTTTAATGGTGCGTTAAACTTCTTAAGCTTTCGGCCCAGAAGCGAGTGGGAAATTCGCCACAAACTCAAGTTCAAAACTAAAGACCAGCCACTCATTGAATCGGTTATCACTAAACTCAAAAAGATCAACCAAATAAACGACGAAGATTTTGCCAAGTGGTATATTGACCAACGTCGCACTTTTCGGCCCAAAGGAAAAAGAGCCATTGAAATGGAACTGCGCCGTAAAGGAGTGAAAGTAAAAGTAGAGAGCAATATTAGCGAAACTGAGCTAGCAAAAAGGGCATTGTTGAAGTTTCGTGGCGAGAGAACTAAACCTCGGTTATTTCGTTTTCTAGCTAGTCGCGGATTTGATTGGCAAACAATTGAAGATGTAGTAAAATAGACTTGGATATGGAAAATTTATTTTCTTATGTCACTGTTTTCGAAGCTTTCCAAAACCATCACCGGGCGGTCGCATCGGCAGCCTAATCGTGTTGCTCAAGCATCACGGGTGGCCCCAAAACCTCAAAATACTTCTGAGGATCGCTCTTCGTTGATCCAAGCCCAAACCCAAGCTCTCGTCGAATTAGAGCGCCGTTTGGCCCAAAAAGAGGAAAACCTAGATAGCCGCGTCCAGGCGATCGAACAAAAGGAGGCTGCGGTCGCCTCCCTTAAAGAAGAACTAGAAAAATCTAAAGCCGACCAATTGGCAAAACTTCAAAAAATTGCTGGACTTACCATTGACGAGGCCAAAGAAAAAATCCTTGCAGCTGTTGAAGAAAAGTTTCGTGATGAAGCCGGTAAAACAGCTCGGGCAATTTTAGATGAAGCCAAAGAAGAAGCCGCCAAAAAAGCTCGGGAAATTTTAGTTTCGGAAATGCTTCATGGTGCCACCGACATCACCGCCGAGTACACCGTTTCTATGGTTCCCGTACCCAGCGAAGAGGTCAAGGGAAGAATCATCGGGAAAGAAGGGAGAAACATTCGCGCTTTTGAACAAGCTACGGGGGTGGATGTCGAATTAGACGAAGAAGGAGCCATCAGACTATCCAGTTTCGATTCTGTTCGTCGCGAAATTGCACGTGTTTCTCTCGAAAGGCTTATTAGAGACACTCGGATTCAGCCGGTACGCATTGAAGAGGTTGTTGACCAAGTAAAAAAAGAAATCGAAAGGATCATGTTTGAAGAAGGAGAAAAACTTTGTCACGCGGTGGGAGTTTATAATCTTCCCCGACCCATAATTGAACTGTTGGGGAAGTTTAAATATCGGTTCTCCTATGGTCAAAACATGATCGTCCATACTCTAGAAGAAACCAAGATTGGTATCGCGATTGCCCAAGAAGTGGGCGCGGATATTAATATAGTTCGACTGGGCTGTCTTTTGCATGACATTGGTAAAGTCATTGAGTCGGAAGAGGGTTCTCATGTCACCCTAGGGGCACAATATCTACGTAAAATGGGAGTTCCCGAAAAAGTGGTCGCTTGTGTTGAAGAACACCATGAAGATAAACCTTTTTCCGCGGTTGAATCGATGATCGTCTATCTAGCCGATGCGATTTCTGGCAGCCGCCCCGGGGCTCGTTATGAAGATCTAGAAAAATATTTAGCTCGCATGCAGCAACTAGAGGAACTTTGTAAAAGTTTCCCTGGGGTAACTAATGCCTGGGTTTTTCAAGCTGGTCGAGAACTTCGTGTGCTTGTTGACCCAGAAAAAACCACCGATAACGAGGCGGTTATCCTTGCTCAAAAAATAAAGGAACGAATTGAGTCGGAAATAAAAGAATTCCCCGGGCAAATCAAAATAACTGTAATTAGAGAACTTCGGGTTTTCCAAACCGCAAAGTAAATATTTTTATGGATAGGAAAAAGTTTCTTCTTATCCTGGCTGTGACACTGGCTATTACCGCTTTTTTGGTCGTTGCCAAATTGTTCATTTTTGATTTGGCGGCCGCTAACTATGCCGCCATTCAAATTGATACCATCCCTAAATCTACCGTATTTCTAAACGACAAAGAAGTTGGCCAAACACCCTTTTATAGTGAAAAATTGGTAAGCGGTGAATATAAAATTAAACTGGGAACTTGGGAAACCAAACTAAAACTACCTGGGAAAACATTAACCTATGTCAGTCGTAATCTCGGGTTATCACCGGACCAATCGTCTGGGCAAATTTTAGTCTTAGAAAAATTATCGTTTGATAAGGTTTCCGAACTTGCGATTGTGTCAAATCCTGATAGTGCCAATGTTCAATTTGATGGTCTAAATAAGGGGAGCACCTCTTTAATCTTACAAGAACTAAGTCCGGGGGACCACGAGCTGATAATTTCACAACCAGGCTATAGTGACCAGTCTGTCAAAGCTAAGACGATTGCCGGCTACCGTCTCAATGTCCAGGTGCAATTGGCAAAACTATCTAGCAATCAATCAACATCTTCTGCCTCTCGGCCCACCTCTGATTTAGTCAGCTCTTCTAGTGGAGAGCCGCTTAAACCTTACGTCGTAATCAAAGATACTCCCACCGGTTTTCTTCGAGTGAGAACCGAAGCTTCAATAAGTGCTTCCGAATCTGGGCAGGTTAATCCTGGAGAAAAATACCCCCTACTTTCCGAGGTGGATGGTTGGGTAAAAATTAAACTACCAGGCATCTTTGGCTGGGTCAGTGATGCCTATGTCAACAAAATAAAATAGTTAATATCTTCTGATGATGTAAAGTACCCCAAATAACATTATTCCCAAAGCCATAACAGTGAGAATTAATGGTTTATCGGATAGAAGCACTTTTTCTGGAGATTCCCCTTCGTTTTTTTCATAAATTAATTGCAAATATCTCATGATTCCGTATATGACAAGCGGAATAGTTAACATTATCCATTTCCTCTCTTGCAAAGCATCCAAATTATATTGGTCAAAAAAACTCCCCACTGCTTTCCTTAGCACTGGTGGTCGTTGCAGGAATGTATAAAAAGCATAAGTAATCCAGGTGGAATTGGCAAACATCGAAATATAAACATCTAGCATCTTTTCACTGTAGTGAGACAGAGTAGCCCGGGTTTTGGCTGGTATCGAACCCTCCCAACCAGAGAGCAAGGTTAGTTCTGATCGTCTCTTGCCAATAGCTAGAAACAGTGCTCCGGAAATAACCGTCAAAAAAAGCCAAATATCAATGTGATAACTCGTCGCCACCTCTCCAGCAAACACCCTGATTATAAAACTAGCCGCGATCATTAAAATATCCAAAAGCATCACGTTTTTAAAATAAAAGGAATAAGAGAACTGTAGAGCATAAAATGCCAACAGTATCAAAACAAACGAAGTAGAAATTTGCCAGGCCAGATAAAAAGCTAATACTGTCAAAAATATAATAGTCAAATAGGCTACCGGACGAGTAATTTTTCCCGACGCTATTGGGCGATTTTTTTTGAATGGATGGAGTTTATCTTTTTCCAAATCGACCAGGTCATTAATTACATAAGTGCTTGAAGAAGCGGCACAAAAAGCCAAGAAGGCTAAAAAGCTGGTATGAAGCAGTATTGGATTAAAAAGTTGTCCAGTAAAAAAAATCGCCGCAAAAATGGTTACATTCTTTATCCATTGTCTGGGTCGGATTTCGCGAAAAAGATAGTAGAGAGCTTTAACCATAGTATCAGTCCTAACAGCACTACTGCAATTAGAACCACCGCAAAGAACTTTTGTTTGGCATTAACAAATAGCGCAAGTGCCCCCAATATAGCAGACACTCCCCAGTAAAACAAGGCAACTTGTGGCTTTTTCCATCCCGCATCTAAGAGGCGATGATGTAGATGGTTGCGACTTGCCCAAACTGGATTTCGCCGGGCCAATAATCGGGAAATAATTACGTAAACGGCATCAATTAGTGGCACACCCAAAACCAATACTGCTGTGCCCACTTTTGCCGTCGACAGAATTGCCAGTGTCCCTAATAAAAACCCCGCTAAAGCTTTACCACCATAACCAGGCATAATTTTTTGGGGATAAAAATTCCAGGGAATAAACCCCAGATATGCTCCGGCAGTAATAAATGCCAGTGCCGTCCCGGTCCAAGCGGGAAAATTATCTACAGAAATTTGTGAAAAGGATAATATTCCAATCGTAAAGGCAGAAATCGCCACAAATCCCGGCATCTGACCATCAATTCCTGAACTCCACCCCACAATATTCATTGTCCAAACAAGCCAAATTATTGCTATGATGTCAGCTACCGGAAGAATACTGTGACTCCCTAGAAATTCAAACGAGAAGCGAAACGTGTCAAAATGGATTACCCCTCCATTAAGTGGATTAGTAATAAAACCAATGCCCGCGCCTCCGGCCACGGCTAACACTGCTGCCAAAACATTGACTGCAAAGCGAATGTAAGGATGTACATCTGTTTTATCATCAATCAGTCCAATAAATACTAATAGTCCTCCCCCCAAAATCACCCCGGCAATGCCTTTGGCAAATGGAATAAAAATTGCTGTTGCCAGAGCTATCGCCAGAAAAATTGCTAAACCACCGGCCCGAGGAATAATTCTAGTTTCGGTGTGGGCGGGATGGGGGCGCTTTTTTGGGTCATCAATCAGACCAAAATATTTAGCGATTTGGATAACTGCTGGTACCGAAATAAGTGTCAAGGCAGCGGCAGTGATAAAAGGAAGCAGTCCAATGTTTTTAAAAAGAGATAGAGTCATAACACAAGTTCGATGATGTTAAAAATAGTGATAGCACAAAGTAATGATATTAAAGAAGCCGTTCCCGCCAGAAGATAGGAAACGACTTTGTCTTTGTGGTGTAAACTTATTGCTAACCCAATGTTAAATATTCCCAATAGTCCTACCCCGCCAATTGGAAGATATATATATTGTCTAGCAGCAATTTGTCCTTCACCCCAGATCCGACTATAAAACAGGGGAATTTCCAGTGGCAGGCGATTGAAATTATATAGTGTTAAAATTACTGACAAAATCAGTGGAACCGCCCAAGCAGTAACAAAATAGATAAAGACCTTATCCGAAACCGCATTTTGTAGCCAGGAAGAAAATTTATCTGATGGCTTTAAATCAAATCTTGGCATAAATTCTTCTGATCCCCGCTGCGACAGATTCTTCTTTTATTATTTTAAACTTTCCTAAAGATCCCGTCCTCTCGACGTGTGGTCCGCCACATATTTCGCGACTAAAAGGGCCAAAGGAGTATACCGTCACTTTCTCCGGATATCTTTCTTTGAAAAAAGCCATCGCTCCAGCTTTTATCGCCTGATCGTAAGTCATCGTTTCCATTTTCATCGGCAAGTCGGCCGCAATCTGTTCGTTGACTAAATTTTCTACCGCTGTTATCTGGTCCGGGGTCAATTTTTCTCCGTGCGAAAAGTCAAACCGCAGTCGCTCAGCCGTCAAATTTGATCCTTCTTGATGGACATGCTCTCCTAAAACACTCCTCAGCGCCGCCTGTAGCAAATGTGTGGCGGTGTGATACTTCGTCACAATTTCCGAATGATCCGCCAACCCCCCTTTAAATTTACCAGCACTTGCAGTTCTAGATTTAGCTTGGTGCTCTTTCATTTTTTGTCTAAACCCATCCCAGTCCATGATTTGCCCTTTTTGTCTAAGTATTTCTTCGGTGAGTTCAGGCGGAAAACCATATGTTTGGAATAGGTCGAATGGACTAGCTTTGCCAATTAACTTTAGCCCCTCAGCCAAAGTATCACGAAACTTTTTCTCTTCTTTTTCTAAAACTTCGTGAATAATCTTTTTGTTTTCCAAAACCTCAGGATAAATATCTTTATAAATTTCAATATTTGAGTCGGCAACTGCAGTCACTAATTCTTTCTTGATTCCCAACTGATCACTAAATCTTACGGCTCGTCGAATCAGTCGACGAAGTATATATCCCCGGTCGACATTAGACGGGATTACCCCAGCCGTCACCAAAAAAACTGCCGATTTTATATGATCAGCAACAATGCGAAATTCTCTAGTAGAATCTTCATATTTTTGACCAGAAAGTTTTTCTAATGTCGCAATATTTTTTTGATGAACGTCGGTCTTATAAAAGTCGGGGTCATTAGCTAGGGCAGAGAGTGTTCTTTCTAGCCCACCTCCAAAATCGACATTTTTTTGTAGCAATTCCTTAAATGCTCCATCAGTTTGTTTTTGATATTGAATAAAAACCGAATTTCCTATTTCCAAAAATTTTCCACATTCACAGTTTGCATGACACTCTTTACCAAATTTTAGATTATGGGCAATATCAAATTCGTAAAAGACTTCACTATCTGGTCCGCCGATTTCGCCTGCCGGCATGTCATCTGGTCCTCCTGATCGCGACCACCAGTTCTCACTGTAAAATGAAATTTTACTATCAGGGACTCCCAATGACTTCCAAATTTCGGCCGACTCAGTGTCTTTAGGAATATTTTTGTAGCCCGCAAAACAAGTAATTGAAAGTTTCTTGGGGTCAAATCCCAATAGTTTTGTCAAAAACTCCAAGTACCAAGCCAGTTGGTCTTTTTTAAAATAGTCACCCAATGACCAATTGCCCATCATTTCAAAAAAAGTGTCGTGGCGATTGTCACCCACTTCATCAATGTCTTGTCCCCGAAAACACTTTTGAATATCTACTAGTCTAGTTCCTAATGGATGCGGCTGGCCTAGGAGATAGGGAATCAGTGGTTGCATTCCCGAGCCGGTAAAAAGTGTTGTTGGATCATTCTCCGGCACCAAAGAGCTGCTGGGAATTTTCTTATGTCCGTTTTTCTCCCAAAACTCAAAAAACTTTTTCCTAAGGTCTTGATGCGTCATCAGAAGATTATATCAAAGCTACAGCTTCCAGCAGAAGTTTATAGTTTAGAAGCGAAAGTCAGCTTCGCGACTTTTATCTTTTCCCTGCGGGTAACGACTGAATTTTCTTTTTGGTCTATGGCCAAAATCTACTCTTCTAAAGGCAACAAGATTAAGGCCAGTCTTTTCTAGCCCATCCTGAAGTTCTGATGGAGTGATTCTAGATCGAGATAAAAAGCTCGCCGAGCTGGTTCTGGTTGTACTATGACCAGTGCTTGCAATAAATTCACCTTTTGCAATGTTATTGTAAAATTTTTCCCAAAGATGCCACTCTTTTAGAGTTGCTCTGTCCAAATCAAGGTCTACCTCAATTGTTACGGCGTATCTTGGTGACTGTCGCTGATGGCTTACACTTCTGGATGGTTGGGAATCTGGAGACATTTAGGCGAATTTAGCAGTTGTTTGACAAAAAAGCAAGATCTATAGTTTCCAGCCGAATTTGAGGAGCAGAAACATCTATAGAGATTTAAATTCTTTCATTGTCAGAATTTTAATTTTATTCCATTCTTTCAAAACTAGAAGATCACCATCCCCGGTAATAATGATACTTGCTTTTCCTCGTTTTGCTGTCAAGAGAATTGGGTGATCAGCTGGATCGCGAAGCTGGGCTTTTGTAATTTTGAATTTTACTTTAACTATTTCGCTTCCACCTTTGACTGTGGCCCAAAGGGAATTTGAAAGACTTCTATCTTTAAATTTGTTTCTTCTTAAAACTTCTTTAGCTTCGATTAAAATGTAATCAGAAAGGATAATCTCAATCTTACGTTCGAGAAGTTTATAGACAAAGTCTCTGGTAACACCCGAGTGGGTGAGGGCAGAAATTAGAACATTAGTGTCAAGAACGACTCTTAATTTTGATTCCACGACTTTTTCTCAAGGATTTAACCGTCTGGAGGATTTTTGTATCATCCAGGTTAACATTTTTACCGATTTTGTCACCTAATAAAAAGGCTGACTGCCAATTTTGAAAGCGAGGAGCTAAGATGATTTCGTCGGCCGCCTGGAATAATTCTGGTCTTCTCGATACAATTCTCAAAAGAATACGGAAAAATTCACTGCGATTTGCAAGATCAAAAGATCGAGTCAAATTGTCGGCGAGTTTCACTTGACCAGAAGTGAGAGAAATATTTACAGTATTCATAGGAGAATTATAACAAACTTTGGCAAAGTTTGTCAAGGTTTGTTAAGGCTATAGTTTCCTGCCGGCTCTTTGGAAACGGCGGGGCTTGGAGACGGATTCCAGTTGCTTACCTAAATGTTCTACGGCTTTGCCTAAATTGGCCACTTTGCTCTTGGTCGACACTTCCTGTTCCAATTTTCTCACTTCGGTAACAACGTCTTCATATTTATCACCCAGGTTATCCAAAACATCATCCACATGATCAAAAAATTCCGGATATTGATCTCGCACTTTTTCCCGGATTTCCTTGCCCTTCTTGGTGCCAAATAAAAATGTCACCCCAGCGCCAATAGCTGCTCCCAAGATAACACCCGTCAATAAACTTCCTGTTCGACCATTATCATCACTCATGTTTTTCCTCCTTTTTTCTTTTGGTCAGCGCTTTCATAATACTACTTCCTCCCCTAATCCCTACCGCGATTGAAGATAGCATACTGACTGGTTTACTGACTGATTCCGATATCACCCCGGTATCATCCAATACCTTATTGGCTTTTTGTAAAGTATTGCGAAACTCTCGCAAGATAAAGTATATCTGCACTCCAAGCACTGCCAGCATGGCAGTTATAACTAAAATGACAAAGGTCAACAGTAATTGAGTAACATCAATCATTGGATTTCATTAATCATTATCAATAAACAATTTTTGTAATGCAACTAGATCAATGTATCTAGGCCCGCAGCGCAGCGAGGACCGCAAGGTTCTGCGAAGCAGGTTCTTACTTTTCCAATCTTAGGTTGCGAGTGACTATAGTTTTGCGATGGAATTTATTTGTCGCAACAATCGAGAGGGTATTAAGCCCTGGCTGCAGTGGCACCTTGACGTCAAAAGTCCCATTTTCAGAAATTGTGACTTGTTGATTATTAATGGCCAAAGTTGCTCCGGGATCTGTTTTTCCTACTATCTCCACACTGTCCTCTCTAACTACGACATTATTTGCTGGCGAGTTTAGAGTCAATGCTGGGGCGCCGGCAAATTGGAAATAGGTAAAAATTAAATAAGCAAAGAAACAAACTAAAAGTAAGCCGACCGATATCGCGGTAAAGAGCTGCGGGGTCATCCGTAATCCCCTAACTGCTGACCTACTGTCAGATTTTATAATATTGCTTGGCACTTCGCCACTAGCCTGACGCCGATAAAAAGCGAGCATTTCATCTACGGGAAGATTTAGAAACGCCGCGTAGTTTTTCACAAAACCTCGAGCATAAGTCGGGCCGGGAAGATTGTCAAATTTATTTGCCTCCAGTGAGTCAATGAATTTAGCCCTAATCTTGGTGGCCTTTTCCACTGCCTCAATCGTTAACTTTTTTTTCTCCCGCGCACTGCGCAGGATTTCTCCAATGGTAGTCATAAGATTTTATTACGAGGGCTGATCCGTAGTTTCCGGGGCAGGGCTTTGCGAATTTCTACTCGCAAAGTATTCGTCAGCATTTCGCACCAGGACATCTCGCGGTTTACTGCCTTCACCGGGCCCAACAATCGCAATCTCTTCCAAAGTATCCAAAATTCTCGCTGCCCGCGCATAGCCGATTGATAATTTGCGCTGTAAGAGCGATGCTGAAGCGCGATCATATTGGCAAACGATTCTGATTGCTTCATCAACCAATGGGTCGCCACCAGAGGAGCTAATTTGCTTTCCCCCCGGGCCACTGCGAGCAATTGTCGACATGGTGGTCACTTCTTCTGTGTATTGCACTGGCCCCCCCTTGCTCTTGAGAAATTCCACTAATTTATGGACTTCAGCGTCAGAAACAAACGCTCCCTGAATTCGGCTGGGTCGACTTTGGTCGGGGGGAATATACAACATATCCCCGCGGCCCAGCAATTTTTCTGACCCGGGAGTATCGATAATAACTCGGGAATCGACCATCGAGGTGACATTAAACGCAATTCGGCAAGGAATGTTGGCCTTAATTAGCCCTGTGATCACATCAACGCTGGGCCGCTGGGTTGATAATAATAAATGAATTCCAGTTGCTCGCGCCATTTGTGCCAGTCGACAAATGGCATCTTCAACTTCCACTGGGGCAAACATCATGACATCAGCCATCTCATCGACCACGATTATCAAGTATGGTAGCGCCTGGAAACCCGCCAACTCATTATAACCTTCAATATTACGTACCCCCACCGAGGCAAACAATTTATAGCGCCGTTCCATCTCAGATATCGCCCATTTTAATGAGGACAGTACCTTATCGACCTCAACAATCACCGGAGTAAGAAGATGGGGGATTCCATTGTACAAAGACAACTCGACCCTCTTTGGGTCAACCAAAATCAATTTCAATTCGGTTGGCGAATTTCGATACAACAGTGAAGTAAGAAATGCATTGATGCAAACTGACTTACCAGAACCTGTTGACCCGGCAATCAGCACGTGGGGCATCTTAGCAATATCCACGACCCGAGCATTTCCCGAAACATCTAGTCCTAACGATACGGCCAATTTGCTCGGGGCCTGCTGGATGGCGTCGGTTTCCAAAATCTTGCGCACCGTGACAAATTCTGGTGTCCGATTAGGAATCTCGATCCCTACCAATGATCTTCCCGGAATCGGCGCTTCAATCCTGATCTGACCTGGCGCCGCTAAAGCCAGGGCTAAATCATTTTGCAGTGTTGTGATTTTAGATAACTTTGTTCCCAAAGCAATTTCTAAAGCATACTGGGTCACTGCTGGTCCCTTATTTATCTCTCCTACTCGGGCAGTGATCCCAAACGACTCTAAAGTTTTTTCAATAATCTGCGCATTTTGTTTGACATCCCCGCGGTCAGCATTGCCCCCAGAAATATCCGAAAGAAGCGACAGTGGGGGATATTCCCAAATTTTCGCATCACCTTCGGGTGGTGCATTTTGGATAATCTTTGCGTCGGCACTATCTGTCAACCCCGGAACCGCGGCTGGCATTCGCAGTTGTACGGTTTCTGTTCCTGTCTTTGCTGTTTGATCTTTGATCATGGGCGTTGGGTCGATCTTTACCAAACTGTCTTTTACAAATACTGGGGCCGGTTTTGAGGTGAGAGAAAAGAGCTTTTGAAAAAAGCTTCTGATGGCTTTGGTAATATCCTGGGCGATCTCAATGATCTCCCCAATCGAGAGGTTAAAAAGTATTGTCCCGCCAAGAATCGCTATTATCAAAAAAACAAAAAAAACCACAAAACCAACTGGGACAAGACTATAAATTGTCCCAAACAACATTTGTCCCAAACTCCCGGCCTGAGATAACCCTAATAGGGCACAAAGGATGAAGAAAAAACCAATAATGCTGTTGGGTTTAGACAATCCAATTTTGACGTGAGAAAAAAGCAATGCTATTTGCAGCAGTGTAAAGGCCAGAAACACCCGACCCCAACCAAAATAAAGAGTAAATAAGTCATCAAATTTAGTTAGTAGGCTTCCTTGGGGGAAAAAAGCGGCGACCAACATTAAACCGGAGGTGGCAAACATGCCCAGAGAAAAAATTGAATATACTGTTTGCTTACGTAGTCTCAGTTTAAATGGGCTCTTTCGATATCGCATAAGGCTTCCAGTATAGCGCAGCTCTCAAACCTCTACAATTACCGGGAGAATCAGGGGGCGGCGATGAGTTGCTTTGAAAAGAAATTCTTCTAATTTATCACTGATGTGTCGCCGCAAAAACCGAAAATCAGACACATGTCCTTCGTGTTCATGTAGAGACACTCGCACTAGTTCTTTTGCCTCACCAATGAGCTCATCAGACTCTTTCATATAGACAAAGCCCCGAGAAACAATATCCACATCACCCACAATTTGCCCGTTGGCCTTTTCAACTGGAACAATGACCATGACAATACCATCAGCCGACATGGTCAGGCGGTCACGAAGGACAATATTACCCACGTCTCCAATACCCAGCCCATCGATCAAAACATTTTTCACTTCGGCCATTCCCGATTTTCGCACTTTGTCATTTTCAAATTCAAAAATTTGCCCCTCCTCAGGAATAATAATTTGTTCATGCTTATATCCCATTCCCTGGGCCAATCGGGCATAATGCTTTAGATGCTTAATTGTTCCGCCAATGGGCCAGACAAATTTTGGGCGGGTCAACGCCAACATCAAGCGTAGTCCATCCGCCGCTTCATGACCCGAGACGTGTAAATCATCCAGGATCGCCGAATAAAATACTTCTGCCCCGGCCTTAATAAGAGTGTTAATCAGTTCATTGACGGCGCTTTCACTTCCCGGGATCGGATCTTGTGAGAAAATGACAAAGTCGCCCTCATTAATTCTGATTTTATGCTCTCCATTGGCAATTCTGGCTAGGGCCGAGTTATCCTGTCCTTGCGATCCAGTAGCTAGGACCATCACTTTGCCCGCAGGATATCTCCCCACCTCTTCGATTTTAATAATTTTATTCTTGGGCAAGGTCAAATATCCTAGTCGGACCGCGGCTTCGGCATTTTGTTCGATGCTACGACCGGCAAACACAATCATTCGGTCATGGCGTTGCGCCACGTTTATCGCTTGTTGAATACGGCTGATATTAGATGATTGGGTAGTCATAATAAATTTTCCGGTACATTTTTGAATTTGTGCCTCAAAAGTTTGTTCAATCATCGCCTCTGATAGCGTATAGCCGTGCTTTTCAACTCGGAGACAATCAGAAAGGAGACAAAGTATTCCGCCTTCACCAGCGGCGGCGATCTTTTGTACCTCAGTAGGGAAGCCGTCCACCGGTGTCCAGTCAAATTTAAAATCCGAACCGTGATAGATTGTTCCCGCTGGCGTTTTGATAATTAAATTAGCGGCATCAGGAATTGAGTGAGTGACATGGACAAATCTAACAGCAAAATCCCCCGCTTGAATTGTTTGTTTATAGTCGGTCTCTCTCCAGTCCACTTTAATATTGGCTTCGTCACAGCGAATCTTGGCTAATCCCAGAGTTAGCCGGGTTCCATATATCGGGACCCGAGGCAATTCGGGAAGGATATAGGGCAGTGCTCCTCGGTGGTCTTCGTGGCCATGGGTCAAAAATATTCCGCGAATTTTGCTGTGCTTATCTTTGAGGTAGCCAACATCAGGAATAATCAGGTCGATCCCGGGCATATCTTCATCCGGGAAAGCTATACCACAATCCACGATAATAATATCGCGATCCGTCTCATAGACATACATATTCTTATTGACCGCCACTCCTCCCAACGACAAAATCCGGACTTTCCCCCCGGCCGGTCTATTCATTTGTGGTTTACCCTGATTAAAAGGCTTATTAAAAAAAGCCATAGTTCTACACTAATTTTAATTGTTCCATTTTTGGATCTGTTGGCAGATTTCGTAAACCATTGTCGTTATTGGTCTTTCCATCAGCAAACGACCTCAGTTTCTGGAAATCTTCAAGAAACTGACTCATCACCCCACCCGCCCTCAGCGCCGCGGCCGGATGGTACATCGGAAATATTGTAAGGCTTTTGCCCCCCCAATTGATAGTCCTAGCTTGACCGTGAATTCGACTAATACTGACTCCCTCACCCAGGAATTTATACATCGAAAAGCGTCCAAGAGTAACAATAATTTTAGGGTCAATGGTGGCAATTTGTTTATCTAACTGTGGTCGAAAAAATTCAATCTCTTCCGGGGTGGGGTCACGATTTTCTGGCGGCCGAAACTTAACAATATTGGTAATAAACACTTCGTCTTCTGTGAACCCATTTTCTACCAGGGTTTTACGCAGTAGTTTTCCCGCCTGACCAACAAATGGCCTTTTTTGTTCGTTTTCGTTGAATCCCGGTGCCTCGCCAATAAATAATATATCTGCATTTGGGTTGCCTTCCCCCGGAACCGGGTTTACTCCTGGGCCGGCCAGCGGACCACCACCGGTGGCAATAATTTCTTTGGTAATTTCTCCAAGAATTTTTTTCTTTTCGTCAATTGTCATGAGGCGATAAACTGGGGCAAATTTGTGTCGTCAATTATAATATTTTTTCCTTTGCCGGAAACGACCAACAGCGCTACCTTGCGCACCATATTGTTGATGGTTCTCTCCAGAGTACGAATTCCTGAGTCAAAACCTAACGGTCGGACCATCTTGGGCCAAACACTTTGACTGATCAAAAGAGAGTCAGCTGGCAAACCCGACTGGGCTAATATTTTTGGCAAAACATAATCCCGCCCAATGGTAATTTTCTCTTCATCGGTGTAAGACGGCATTTGAATTGGCTCTAAGCGATCAAGTACCGCAGTACTAATATTGGTCGTGTTGTTCGCAGTGGCAATAAACAGCACTTCCGACAGGTCAAATGGATAGTCAATTTAATGATCGGTAAATCGGTTGTTTTGTTCTGGATCTAACAGTTCCACTAACACTCCCATGATGGTCGCTCGCGCTTCCTCTGCTACCCGATCCACCTCATCAAGAAGGATTACCGGATTTTTTGTTCCCGCCCGGCGCAGTGCTTTAATAATTGCTCCTGGTTCGGCATCACCATAGGCCCGACTTTGCCCCCGCAGATAAAGAGCATCTCCAATGCCGCCAAATGGAATCCGCTCAAACTTTCTCCCCATCGCGGCAGCTACCGAATAAGCCAGCGTCGTTTTCCCTGTGCCGACCAGTCCAATTAGAGCTAGTATCGGCGCCCGGTTATTTTTGTTGAGTTTCAAAACGGCTAAATATTCCAAAATTTTATTTTTAGCCTCCGTCAGACCATAGTGATTTTTATTAAGAGCACTTTGTGCATTGGCAATGTCTAAAATATCATCGGAGCGTTTATTCCAGGGGAGGGAAGTCACCCAATCTAAATAGCGGCTGGTGTTATCAAACTCGGCGGCATAGTTCCCCCCGAGCTTGGCTATTCGATCAAGGCGCACCACCATTCCTTTAACTTTTTCCAACAAATCCGGTGGCAACGGTGCCGCCAGTAACTTTTCTTCTAATTTTCTAATTTCTTCCAGGGCAGTGGAGTCCATGTTAAAAGTATAAGCTAAGCTTGCAATCCTCGCAACGAGTTGCTGCAGGTCTAACCAGAAGATTAATATCGATCTCGTCTTCCGCCGCGGTCGCGGTTTCCGCCCATGGCGGACCCGCCTCGGGCGGGAAATCCACCGCCGGGACGTGGAGCAAAGCCCCCGGGTCGACCGGCTGGTCTAAAGGGTCGAGGAGGGAAATCTCTTTGTGGCGTGTTGCCCATGGGCGGCTGTTCACCTTGCCTGCCGGCAGGCAGGTTGCCCATTTCTTTTGGTCCCCAATACATGGCCAAATTAATTCGGCCCATTTCATCGATCTCGACCACTTTGACTCTTACCATCTGACCAATTTTGACCACCTCATCTGGGCTTTTGACAAAGCCCGCGGTCATTTTAGAGACGTGGACCAATCCTTCTTTTCCCGGGAGAATTTCCACAAACGCCCCGAAGTTTAAGATTCGCTTAACTTCTCCTTCAAATTCTTCACCCAGTTGTAGTTCTCGAGTCATTCCTTCGATCCACACTTTAGCCTTCTCAACCGCTTCTTCTTTGATTGAGGTAATCGTTACCGTTCCGTCGTCTTCAATATCGACCGAGGCTGTCGTAGTCGCGATAATATTTTTGATGTTTCTTCCTCCTGGGCCAATCACTTCACCGATCTTATCCACCGGCACTTTGATAGTCACCACTTTTGGGGCATATTGGCTAACGTTCTTCCGGCTTTCTGGCATGACTTTGAGCATTTTTTCCAGAATAAACATCCGTCCTTCTCGCGCTTGAGTAAAGATTTTCTTGATCATCTCCGCCGTGAGTCCATGAAAACCTGCCTTGCCGGCAGGCAGGTCTCCTTCAATTTTGACGTCCAACTGTAAAGCCGTAATTCCTGTTTCTGTCCCGGCCACCTTAAAATCCATGTTGCCATAGAAATCTTCAAAGGCCGCGATGTCCGTCAAAATGGTAAAGTCTTTGTCGCTTTCCGCAATAATGCCCATCGCCACGCCTGATACTGGAGCAGAAATAGGAACTCCGGCATCCATTAGTGCCAAGGTCGAACCACAAGTCGATCCCATCGATGTTGACCCGTTACTCGAGAGAACTTCAGACACTACTCGAATGGTATAGGGAAATTTCTCTTGAGTCGGTATCACCGGGAACAGCGCGCGCTCTGCCAGGGCTCCATGACCAATTTCTCGCCGTCCCATCCCGCCCATCCGTCCGGTTTCACCAAGTGCATAAGGCGGATCGTTATAATGGTGCAGATAATGTTTTTCTTCCATCCCTTCCGCCGTTTCAATCCACTGTTCCAGACTGGGTGACGCTAGTGTTGCTACCGACAATATTTGGGTTAGTCCTCGTTGAAACAAAGCTGACCCGTGGGTGCGTGGCAATAGGCCGACCTCGACAGAAACTGGTCGCACTTCATCGATCTTGCGACCATCAGCTCGTTTTTTCTTCTCTATAATAGATTTGCGGACCTGTTTTTTAACAATCAAATCGACAATCTCCCCCACTTGTTTTCCCTCGCCATTGTTGGCACCAGCATACTCGGCAACGATCGCTTCTTTCAGTTCATCAATTTGATGGGTTTTGGGTTTAGACGATGGGTCATCGGTAAAAACTAGTGGAGTGAGATCTTTGAGATGGTTCTTCTCTATTTCGTTTACTAAATCTTGATTAATCGTTTTCCCTTCATAGGAATATTTTTCTTGGCCGTGTTCCTTCGCCAACTCTTCTAGAAACTTGACAATTTTTTTACATTCCTCTTGGGCCTGGGCAATCGCCGCGACCACTTTTTCTTCAGGGAGTTGTTTGGCTCCGGCTTCTACCATAATCACGTTATCCTTTGTTGCTGATACCACCAGATCCAAGTCAGAAAATTCCATTTCTGTTAATAGGGGATTGACCACCGCTTCTCCGTCTTTTCCTTCAATATGCCCCACCCTCACTGCTCCTACTGGCCCCTTCCAGGGAACATTAGACACCGCCAGCGCCGCCGAAGTAGCAATAATCGAGAGAACATCGTGGTCATTTTCTCCGTCAGTGGACAACAGGGTCAGCGTCACTTGTACCTCATCCATAAAATCCTTGGAGAATAGGGGACGAATCGATCGGTCAACCAGTCGGCCGGTTAAAACTGCTTCGTCTGTCGGTCGACCTTCGCGCTTCACCCAGCGGGAACCTTTAATAATTCCCCCCGCGTAAAGCCGTTCAATAAAATCGACTGTCAAGGGGAAATAGCCTAGCCCTGGTTTGGCATCGGCCGAAACCACAGTCGCCAGCACTTCCGTATCACCCATCCTTGCAATTACCGAGGCACTAGTTTGTGGCGCCACGCGATTGATCTCTAGGGTTAGTTTTCTCCCAGCAATTTCTAGCTCTTTGGTAATAAACTTCTTATTCATCAAATCGAAGGTTCTTTGTTCTCTAACTACTTCGAAAGTCCCAACGAGGCAATAAGTTTTGAGTACCTTGGGTTCGCTTTCTTAGAGAGATAGTTTAACAGACGACGTCTCTTAGATACAATAGTCAAAAGCCCCCGCCGAGAGTGCACATCATGGGCATGTTTTTTGAGATGATCAGTCAGTTTGTTGATCCTTTCCGACAACAGGGCGACTTGCACTTCTGGTGAGCCGGTATCTCCTTTACCTTGGCCAAATTTCTCAATAATTTTTTTCTTGTCGTTTGATACTAAAGGCATAGCGCTTATTTTAAATTTTAAATTGTAAATTTTCAATTACTAAACCGTGGAAGTACCGCGATAGGCCTTTGGTTGGGTCCAATCTTGCGGCACATTGTTTCCATTTCCTTGATTCACTGGCGGTTGCGGCCTAGGTTGGGGTTGCTGTTGGGGACGAGGTGGCTGTTGCTGCGGTCTTTGTTGGACTGGCTGAGCTACCCTGGGTGGTTGAGGTTGAGGCACCGTTGCCTGTGGCGCTATGCTGGGGCGAGGTTTTACTCCCGCCCGAAGGCAAATTGCGGCCGCTTCAAAGGTGGCCGCGGCTACCTTTTCCGACTGGAAATTGTTGGTGGCATTAACAATGCCTTGATATAGGTTGCCGGCAATATCCGGGTCTAATTGGGCATTAACTGCTCTAAGGAAAAATGTGACGATTTCTGAAAGCGAAGCCGCTTCTGGTTCAACAAGATTAAATCGTCCAAAGTCTTTATTGGGATCATGGTTGTCAATGTTAATCACCGGGGCAGATCCAAACAAGGCGGGATCATATAGTCGACCAAGCTGTGATGGCTCTAAAACATCGACAGTATAAATTAAATCTGCCGATGTTCCTGTAAAACTAAACTGGAAATTTTTTGGATCGGGGGAAAAACCTTCTCGGGGAGTAATAGTAAGTTTAAAGCTATCATCAAGGGTTCCGGCTTGACCTTGATCTTCGATATAGCTAACTTTTTCAAAATCGCCCAAACTATAAGGTCGGTAGGTCAAAAGGAGATTCTTGCCTTCCATAGTAGTTTTCACCTGGTCGATTCCGACCAAATTAGCCACCTCGACCAGTGGTTGGGATTCCATTGCTACTGTGACATCCTTGCCCATTTTGCTCATGGCCAGGTAAATTGCCAGGACACAGGCCATGGTGTCGACCGATGGGTTTTTACGCGTCAAAACCAACACCCGTTGGGCGCTTGTAACTAGTGCTTGAATCTGTTGTAAATCTTCGTTCGTCATATTTAGACTTAGGCCCGCAGCGTAGCGAGGACCGCAGGATTGTCGTCAGACAATCCTATAGGTAATTATATCATCTCCTATCTTAAAGTCAACTTGGGGGTCAAGAAGAATCCCACACTCTTTGCCGGCTTCCACTTTATTGCTTTCTTCTTTACCTACCCGTAGTGATTTTATTTTCGACTGCAGATCCTTAATTTTAACCAGATCGCCTTTGGCAATTCTTCCTTCAGTTACTTTGACTCCCACCACCCTCATTTTTTCAAATGGAAACTCGGCAATAATTTGTCCTTTGCCTAAAATCTCTTCGGTTTCCACTGGTTGCAGCATCCCCGCCGCCGCATCAGTCAGCTCATCCAAGAGCTCATAAATAATCTTATAAGTCCGCACTAGAACTTTCTCCACATCCGCCAGTCTTTGTGCTTGAGGTGATACTTTAGCATTAAATCCCAGAATAATCGCTTTTGTTGAGCGAGCTAAGAGGACATCAGCTTCGGTGATTTCTCCCGCGGCGCTGGCAATAAGATTAACATTGACGGGTATTTTAGCGACAACGGCTTCAAGAGATCCGGCGGTATCCGCCTTGAGAATCAAACACAATGATGTGTCATTTGCCTGATCACTTCGTTTTAGCGTCTGACTGGCCGCTAGTTCTCCTAATTCGCTACTTACCATCGACCCAACCTGTGGGATTTCAGTTAGTCCTAGTATTTCCGCCGGAGTCCCGGGCCCGGCACTTTGAGTCTGCTCATTTTTATAATCAATCAGGGCCCGGACTTTCGACTTTTTGCCGTCAATGTATATCTCATCTCTGACTTTAATTGTCCCATATCTTACAACTATCGTGGCTAGTACGCCCCGTTTATTGTCCAGCTTTGATTCAATCACTACTGCAGCCAGCGGAGCCACTGGTTCAGCCTTAATCTCTGACATGTCTGCCACTAGGCCAATTAGATCAAGTAATTCCTTGATCCCGTCACCCTTTTTTGCTGACACTTTGACCCAGGGAACATCGCCACCATAAGTTTCTAGCTGCACCTCATGTCGGCCCAAATCGGCAATTGCCTTATCGACGTTGGCTTCGGGCAGGTCGACCTTGTTTAAAACCACAATATAAGGAATTTTTGCCTCTTTGATGATTTTTATCGACTCCACCGTTTGGGGCATAACCGAGTCGTTAGCGGCCACAACTAAAATCGCAATATCCGCGGCACTCGCCCCTCTGCTGCGCATCTTCGAAAAAGCTTCATGGCCCGGAGTATCAATAAAGGTAATTATTCTTGGAGATTGGATCTGATACGCCCCAATACTTTGAGTAATGCCACCATATTCCCGTTCCGCTACATTAGTTTTTCTAATAGTATCAAGTAGCGTCGTCTTCCCGTGGTCAACGTGTCCCAGGACAACTACGATTGGAGGACGAGTATTATCATTCTTGCTGATTTTCTGTTTTGTCTTTTTCATCAACTTTTACTTCGACCTTTTTGGTCTTTCTTACTTTCTTAGGTTTGGGTTCCTCACTTTCGACTTTTTCTATTTTTGGTTCTTCAGCGATAGTTGTTTGTGATTTGTACTCTGCCTTTCCCTTAATATCAATTTTCCATCCTGTGACTTTGGCCGCCAGTCGCACATTTTGGCCCTCTCGTCCAATCGCCAAACTCAATTGGTCATCAGGAACCAAGGCAATCACCGATTTAGTCTCTTCGTGCAAAATAACCTCAATTTCCTTCGCTGGTGCCAATGCCGAGGCAATTAGGGTCGCGGCATCTTCGGTATATTGAATAATGTCCACTTTCTCAGATCCGCCTAGCTCGTTTATAACGGCTTGTACCCGGACGCCTTTTTGGCCGACACAGGCGCCAACCGGGTCCACCCCAGATTGAGTGCTAATTACGGCCAACTTTGTCCTGCCGCCCGCTTCTCTGGCAATCAGTTTAATCTCCACGGCTTTTGATTGGAACTCCGGTACCTCCCGTCGAAATAGCTCGACCACCAGTTTCTCATCCGACCGTGAGACCACCACTTCTTGACCGCGAGCCGAATCTCGAATCTCCTTTATAAAGAAAGTCAGCCGTTGGTTTAAGCGATATTGTTCGGCTGGGTTTTGTTCCTGGGGCGGCATGACAGCCTCAGCCTTGCCAATATCCACAATGATGTTGGGGCCATCAAAACGCAGCACCATACCGGAAGCAATCGTGCCCAGGCGCTGGGAAAAATCTTCAATCACCGCTTTTTTCTCGGCTTCGCGAATTTTTTGGCGCAGCACTTGTCCCGCTGTTTGGGCGGCAATCCGGCCAAACCCCGGAGGGGTGACGTTTTCTCCACGACTGTCATCATCTTTCCTTTTGAAAATTGCTGCTTCCCCCGAATCCGGGTCAACAGCCGCGATAAATTGTTCCACTTCCACTTGTTCTCCCGACAAGCTGCGATCCTTGCGGTAGGCCATAAGAAGGGCCTCTTCGATGGTGGCAATTATCGACTCGACCGAGATATTGCGCTCGGCCGCGACTTGATTTAGTGCTAATGAAAATTCCGATCGTACTTGTGCCGGCATATTTTCAAAAATAAAGGTGGGACTTCTCCCACCTCACATTTCTTAACCAAAGATATTCTACCACTTAGCATGAAACTCCGTCAAGCCAGCATGGATAACAGTCTCATAGTTTGCTATAATGAAGCACATGAACAGTAAACTTTCAATAGAGATTCTATCGGCTGCGGCTGGTTGGATCATTTCTTGGGATGGCGCCAGAGTATCTGTCGGAGGCCTCACAAGTCAACTCGAACATGGCACTATTGATAAAGTTCCAGAAAGAATCTTTGGTCTGTTTTTGTTAGCCATTGGAACTGGAATGATTCTTCCAATTATGGACCGGGTGTTTGCAGCGAGCGATAAAAGAAGGGGAATTTCTCCCGAAATCTAAATTAAAACCACCCACTCCGGTTTTTGCCAGAAGAGTCTTTCAATTGTTCCAAGAGTTCTTTTTGCTTGCCAGATAGTTTGGTCGGGACTTTGACTTTGATGCGGATATATTCGTCGCCGACGCGCGATCCATTTGGTTCCCGGATGCCATAGCCGCGAAGGCGCATAACAGTGTCGGGTTGGGTGCCATCAGGCACTCGTAACTCTGCCGAACCATTTATAGTGGGCACTTTAAGGGTCGTCCCCAAGGCCGCATCGGCAAAGTCCAGTTCTGCTTCCACATAGACATTTAGTCCATCCCGCTCAAAAATCTTGTCCTTTCCTACGGAAAAAACAATATCAAAATCCCCAAACCGCACCCGATTACCGTCATCGACTCCCGCCGGGACTTTAATCGTCATCGGTTTGCCGCCGATATCCACCATTTTTTCTGTCCCTTTGGCCGCTTCAATAAAAGAAATAGTTAGTGAGTAAACTTGTCTTCGTTGTCCTCGGCCGCGGCCGGGACCGGCGGAAAAGCCCCCGCCAAAAAACTGTTCAAAAATTTCAAACGGATCGGAAAATCCGCCAAAATCCATCCCTTCAAAAGGGTTTTGGCCCCCACCGTAAGTTTTATATGAATAGGTAAATGGACCCTGCTGTGGGCCTCCGAAGCCTCCTCCGGCTCCGCCGGATTCAAAGGCGTCAGGACCATATTGGTCATAGGCCTGGCGTTTTTGGGAATCCGATAACACCTCGTAGGCTTTATTGATCTCTTTAAACTTCTCGGTCGCTTCCGCGCTTTTATTCCGATCCGGATGCCATTGCAAGGCCTGTTTCCGATACGCCGCTTTTAATTCAGCTTCTGAAGCAGTTTTAGAAACGCCGAGGGTTTGATAATAATCACTCGATTCAGCCATAGTTATCTGGCAAACAGAATTATAGAACTTTGTGAAGCGTCAAATAATATCCCAATAGGGGTCTCGTTGTAATTTAATAGCTTTTATTCGACCGTGTCGAGAGTCTGTTACCACCATGCGTGGACTGCCTCCGGAATATCTCTCAAGTAAGAGTCCTCCTCTGTGGCTTCTCACCGCATCCAATTGTCCATGAAAAAAATTTCGGACTCGGTCTCCAAATGTGAACCGCTCACCAGGAAATTTATGATTTTCTTCAGTCATAATTCACAAATTATTTATTTGACAACTTCACCTTCCACGGGTTCATCTGGTCCGCCAGCTGGCGGATTTTTGTCTCCTTTTTTCTCTTCTTTCTTTTGACCATCTTGTTGTCCGCCTGGTTCGCCCTGGGTGGATTGGGCGGAATTCATTGCCTGGCCAATTTTTTGCAACTCTTCCGACAAAGCTTTGGTTTCGACTTCAATTTTCTCTTTGTCTTCACCTTTTAGCGTCTCTTTAAGCGCAGCAATCTTTTCTTCAACTGATTTTTTGATATCGGCCGGAACTTTGTCGCCACCGTCTTTGATAGCCTTCTCGGCCGTGAAGATCAAACTATCCGCGGCATTTTTGACATCGATCGATTCCCGTTTCTTTTTATCTTCTTCCGCGTGAACCTCGGCCTCTTTGGTCATTTTTTCCACTTCTTCTTTCGATAGCCCAGTGCTGCCTGTTATTTTGATACTCTGCTCCTTGCCTGAGGCTTTGTCTTTGGCCTTGACCGACAAAATCCCGGAAGCATCAATATCAAAAGTCACTTCTACTTGGGGCATCCCACGCGGGGCGGGAGGAATCCCATCGAGAATAAACCGACCCAGAGATTTGTTATCGGCGGCCATCGGTCGTTCGCCCTGGAGAACATTAATTTCCACCTGGGTTTGATTATCAGCCGCGGTACTAAATACTTGAGATTTGCTGGCAGG
>OBEQ010007691.1_pt1 | contig 29748 bp, 29 predicted proteins | sample 1670901 | NCBI WGS metagenome assembly OBEQ01 (sample SAMEA104232315, study PRJEB22302) | groundwater metagenome | biome: forest; feature: aquifer; material: groundwater | place: USA | collected 2011-08-07 | depth 5.4 m
ATCTTTAAGATGAAGGGACTGTTTCATTTAACTCCATATACAAAATATGCAAAAAGCCGCTTAAGCGTAGAAAACTTAAAACGGCTTGATCTAATCGACTCGTCGACGCTCGTACTATTTAGCATACCACAAAAAGGGGTCGGCGTCAATGTCCTTATACCAGCTTATTCGTCGGTTTCCGAGGAGGATCGTTCTTGGGCCGCTCTTCGATTTTGGGATTCTTGCTAAAAGCAGGGGAAAGTTCCTTATTGATTTTTCCATAATCGGGGTCTTTATCGACCGACTCCACAATCGCGCCGATAGGGCATTCCGGAAGACAGGCCCCGCAGTCGATGCAGGTATCGGGGTCGATGATCATAAAGATCTCGCCCTTATACTCTCCCGGGTGAATGCAATCGACCGGACAGACGGCCACGCAAACGCCATAGCGCTCCCCCAAACATTTTTCAGTAATCACGTACGGCAATGTGCACCTCCTCAATAAATTTTTTAATTATACCGCGACACCCTTTATCTGTCAAGATGCCTCTTTTCCAGGTAGTCCTTGAGCCCCGAAAGGCCTCTCTCGGAATACTGCCGATGTTTCCGCTCCGCTCCGACGGCAAAAAGGAGTTTTGACAACAGCCCCCGCGGGCGAACGCCGTTCCAGAGGAGCCGTACCTTCGTGCCACGGTCCACAGGTTCCATCTGCCATTCGCAAAGGCCGGAGATAGGCCCTTTTTCAACCTCAAGGCGGATCAGGCGATACGGTTCTAAGGTTTTAATCCGCATGAAAAACCGGACCGGGAATAGCCATCGCCCGGTCCGGATTAAAACCCTCGTCCCTTCCTGCGCCTCGACTCCATTCAGAAGCCGGGCGCGGTTGGCTTTCCACCAGAGGTGACGATTGTTGAAATCGACCAGAACGTGATAGATCTCTTCCGCCGGCTTCTCAATAAAAATTTCATTCTGCGTCAAGTAGGACTTAACGATCGGCAAGTCCCATGGTTCCGAAAGCACAGCTGTTTTCAATTTCCCGCTGGTGCACACCGGGAATCCAGAATGTCGCGATCTCGGCAGCGCCCTTCAACTCACGCACCACAAACTGACCTATTCCTTTTCCGAAACCGACCGCCGCATTGCCGCCGGCTTTGCTCTCCTTGATCGGCTGCGCAAAAATTTCGGTGAATCCGAACCCTGTGTTCACGATGCCGCGGCCGAGTGCGGCAGGCGCTTTCGTCCCATACTGGTCAGACTCCGCGCGAGGACAAAGGTCGCAAGTCCCCTTGGCGTACACCGGCGTACCCGCCAAAATCACGAACGCACAAACAGACAGCCAAAATACGATTTTCTTCATGGTGTCACCTCCCTGGTTCTTTCTTTGAGTATAGAGGATTTTGTCGAGGCAGGCAAGTCAAAAATTAGCCGATTGACATCATCCGCTGAAGAGGCAAAAGCGCCTTTTTGGCGGTTTCCGCAGGCACGTCTATTTCATATTCGAGAGTTTCGAGGGAGTGAATGATCTTCTCGAGGGTGTTCCGTTTCATGTGGGAGCAGACCGCCGCTTCCCCCGCCGCATAAAAGGTCTTTTCGGGATTCTCCTTCCGCATCCGATGAAGAATCCCTGTTTCCGTCCCGATAATGAACTCCTGCGAAGGGGATTCGCGGACATAGCGGACCATCCCGTCGGTGGAGGCCACACGGTCGGCCAGATGCATCGATTTGGTAAGACATCCGCATTCGGGGTGCATCACAAATTCGGCGCGGGGGTGTTCCTTTTTTAAGGAAACGATATGGTCGGAACTGATCACGGTATGGGCCGGACAATACCCTTTCCAAAGATGAATCGGACGTCCGCTTTTCATTTTCAAATAACTGCCGAGGAAAAAGTCGGGGATAAAAAGGACCTCTTTGTCCTTCGGAATCGCCGCAAGAACCTTTTCGGCGTTTGTGGAGGTACAGCAATAATCAGATTCCGCCTTAACCGCCGCGGAGGTATTCACATAGGCAAGGACAACCCCATTCGAATGGTCCGCCTTCCACCGTCTCACATCCTCCGGCGTCACCATGTCGGCTAATGAACAACCCGCTTCGAGATCAGGAATCAAAACAATTTTTTCCGGCGCAAGGATTTTTGTTGTCTCGGCCATGAACCGGACGCCGGCAAAAACAATGACCTTCGCTTCCGACGCGATCGCTTCTTTGGCCAAAAGAAGGGAATCTCCGAGGAAATCGGCCACATCCTGAATCTCCCCCGATTGATAATTGTGGGCGACGATGATCGCCTTCCGCTCCGTCTTGAGAGCCCGCACTTCTTCTTCGATCGTATTAAAAAGCTGTTTCGCCATCAACACTCCCTAGAAGGGGATCAGAATCCCCCGTTCCTGCAGTTTCAAAACCTTGCTTTCCGTAAATGAATAAAGTTGCGCCGGCCGCCGCGCCCCTCCCCTCCGCTTCTCGCGGGTCCCTTTTAAAATATTCAGCTGAAGCATTTTTTTCCGGAAATTCCGCTTGTCCAATTTCTGCCTCAGGATGACTTCATACGCTTTCTGGGATTCGGACAAAGTAAATTTTTCCGGCAGAAGCTGAAAACAGATCGTCGTGTAATTAACCTTATGGCGCAACCGCTCCAGCGCGTAATCAATAATTTTTGAGTGATCAAAGGCGAGAGGCGGAATACGGTTCAACGAAAAAAGGTGCCCCCCGTGGCCGTTTAATGCGTCGAGTTGAAACCGGTCATGATGCACCACCGCGTAATAAGCGACGGTAATGACCCTGCCGCGCGGGTCCCGCGAAAGATCCCCGAAGGTATAGAGCTGTTCAAGATAAACATTCCCGACATGGGTCTCCTTTTGTAACTGCCGAAGGGCCGCTTCATCAACCGATTCGTACCCTTCCACCGCTCCGCCGGGAAGGGCCCACTTTCCCGAAAAAGGGGCATGTTCCCGTTTGACCAAAAGGACTTTCAGGGTCTCTTTCTCGATGGTAAACAGAACAATATCGACCGTCACCGCATGCCGGTCAAAGGTAAAACGCCGCATGGTTTCCTCGTTTCTAATTCGTGTACCCTATACACAAAGTATAGTGTATAGGGTACACTTTGTCAAGGAATATTTTAAGGATTCTTTTGGAGGCAAGCGAGGAGACGACTCAGTCCTTCTTGGAAAATATCGGGCGGGACTAAGAGACTCAAAACGAGGGACTCTTCGGAGAAGTCGAAGAAATAGCCCGGGTGAATCAATACATCCTCTTTTTCAAGAAGTTCGAGGGCCCATTTTTCTTCGTCTACTCCATCGGGGAGTTTGAGAAGAGCGTACCATCCCCCTTCGGCGGGCAGAACCCTGCAGGGCGAGTTGGAAACTGTTTGGAGGAGTCTTTCCCGATTTTGCAAAAGACGTTTTTGAATCTGGCTTTGAATAGTTTTTCGGAAGGAAAACCACTCTTTTAACGCGTTCTGGGAGGGAGTATTTACCGAGAGATACGTATCGGCAATGATCTCCAGACGCTCGAGGGCGCCCTGCTGTAACTCTTTCGGGCCGTTCACGACGATCCAGGAAAGTTTCATCTGCGGCAGCGCCAAAATTTTTGAGATCCCGCTTAAGGTAAAGGTCAGAGTTCTCTCTTCACCCGAAAAAGTGGGCGCCTCCCCTTCTTCGAAACGATAATCAAGAAACACTTCATCGGCGATGAGGGGGATATTTTTCTCTCGAGAAAGGGCCTCCAGAAATTCCTTTTCTTCTTTTTTGACGAAGGATCCGGTCGGATTATTCGGATTCACAAGGCGAATCGCCCGCGTATCCGAAGAGACCGATTTTTTCAAAGACTCGAGGTCGATACGCCAATCAGGGCCGAGCAAAAGAGGATAATAGTCCTGGGTGACATCGTTCAGTGAGGCGAGATATTCGAAGAGAGGGTAGCTTGGGCGCGGGGTCAGAACCGTCTCCCCCGGATTCAAAAGGAGCCGGAAAAGAAAGGAGTAGGCCTCGCTCGTACTCGCGGTCAAAAGGATCTGCTCGGGATTGAGCGAAATCCCCTTTTCGGCATAATACCCGACGATCACTTCCCTCGCCTGCCGCTTTCCTTTTGGAGAAGGTTCGTAGGTGAGGTTGGCAGGGTTGGCTAACGCGGAAAAAAGTCCGGGAGGATACTGAAACGCGCAGCGGGTCGGATTGGATTCGGTGAGATCAAGGATCTTGCGGCCCGAGCGCCGCGCCGCAACCAAACGCTCGGTGAGCAGATTCAGGGAAAATGACCAGTCGCTCCTTTTGGAGAACATACACTCTAGAACGTGAATTCGACCTTTCCCTTTTTCGGTTTGATGGTCGCCTTGGTTTCCCCTTTTTTGTCTTTTATCTTCTGTTCCTGTAAGAGCGGCTCGACGATAGAATCGACTCCTTCAATGACGTTGGCCACCGGCTTTCCAACAGGAGCCAGAAGCCCCTCCTCCTCACTCTTTTCTTCCCCCTTGGGCGTAGGTGCCTGGGAAATATATTCCCCCAATGTGCCGCCCTGCATCTTCTCCGACTTTTCGGCGGCGAAAGAATAGCCCGCACACAGAAACACGACACATAATGGAAAAATAATTTTCTTCATCTCTTTTGCCTCTCTTTAAATGTGCGCCCGCCGAAGGATGCACCCGCCCGCAAGACCCCCCGCGGTGCAGATGCCCAGGATCGCCAGCTCTCCCTTTTCTTTTTGCAGAAATGTGATCGCCTGATTCAGCATTCTTGTCCCTGTCGCCCCAAAGGGGTGCCCATAGGCGATGGAGGAACCCCACGGATTCAACACTTTTTCATCCAATTTTCCGGGGTCATAGTCAACCCCGTAGACCGTCCGCCGGTATCCCGGATCATTCATCGCGTCGACGTTGCAGAGGACCTCTCCCGCGAAGGCCTCGTGGCTTTCGATGTAAGCGAAGTCCGGCCACTTGAGCCGGTTCCGCGAAAGAAGCCGCAGCATCGCTTTCCCCGGCCCCATGAGAAGCCCCTTCATCGGTTCTACCGCAACAAACTCATAGTCGAGGAGATGCGCATCGGGCCGAATCTCTTTTTCAAGTGCCGGAGAGACCACAGAGAGAGCCGCCGATCCGTCGGTGTAAGGGCTTGAATTCCCCGCGGTGATGGTTCCGTTTTTCTTGTCAAAAACGGGGGGAAGCGAGGCGAGGGCTTCAAGAGAGGTCTCTTCCCGGATGAGCGTGTCCTTTTGAACCCCCTCAACCGCAATAATCTGCTCTTTTAAAAATTCCCGGGCGCGGGAAGCGTTCCGATGGGAGGCAAGAGCCAAGACGTCCTGTCGTTCCCGCGACACCTTAAATTCCTTCACCATCATTTCGCAATGTTCCCCCATCGTGAGCCCCGTTGAATATTCTTTTGCCGACGGGGCCACCGGAAAGAATTTTTTGATCGGCGTTTTGAAAAAGGCTTCGAGCTTCCGACTGAGAGAGGCCCTCGGGTTTCCCATCATTTTGAAAAATTCGGAGGCCTCGTCGGTCACAATCGGCCGGCCGGAAGAAAAGGACTCGACTCCCCCCACCAGCGTGACCGATTTTTCATCGGGAAAAGAGTGATAAAAAGAGGCGGCGTTGGCGGCCGATTGCAAAGAGGTCGCGCAGGCGCGAGAAACGCTATAGGCCTCAACCCGGTTATCCAGCCCTGAGGCGAGCACCGCCTCCCGAGCGATCGAATAAATATTCGGATCCGGCATCACCATGCCCCAGATGACGCGCTGGATCGCTTCCGGAGGAAATTCCCCTTTTTCAATCACCGCATCGATGAGCCGCGCGGAAAGGACCACCGGATTGAGCCGGGAGAATTCCTTCCCCATCTTCACAAAAGGGGTCCGGTAACCACGCTTGAGAGCGATTGGACGCAATGGGCTTACACCTTTGGCGAGAGAAAATACCCTTGCCCGAGTTTCACGCCGACACTCTGCAGGATTTTAAACTCTTTTTCCGTTTCGATCCCTTCCGCAATGACGGCGGCACCGATGCGGTCACTCATATACAGAATCGATTCGGCCATGACCCGGCGGATCGTATCGGTATCGACGCTGCGGGTAATGCTCATGGCAATTTTAAGAAAGTGGGGACGGATACTCAACACCTTTTCCATCGAAGCGTAACCGCTCCCGACATCATCGACCGCGAGCGCGATTCTTTTCTTTCTTAAGACCTCACAGGGGCCGACGAGCACATTGAGATTCGCGACCGTTCCCCGTTCGGTTACTTCAAGAACGAGGGGATGCTTGTGGCGCTCGGCCACGGCGATCACGCGAAGGAGGGAATCCGGATCAACCAACGTTTCTACCTCGATATTCAAAAAGAGCCGCGGGGCGTTGGGCGGGGCTATCGTGAGCGCTTTCTCGATGCAGGCCAGGTCCAACTCCCGCACCACCCCCACCTGCTTGGCAAGATCCATCAGCGTTCCCGGATTCGGCAAAGGAGAGGAGGGGCCGGGACGCAGAAGCGCTTCATATCCGAAGATGGAGCGGTCGTCGAGACGGAAGATCGGTTGAAAGGCCATGGTGAAATCGCCCTTTGAAATCATTTCCTGGATATGCTCGGCCTGCTCAACCTCGGTATCGGTCAATGTTTTTCCGCCGACAGGATGCTTCTTGACCTGTTTGGCGATGACCGAGACAACTGTTTCGAGATTGCTAAAGGGTTTAAAAAGATAGTCATCCGCCCCCAGCCGGAGCGCTTCAAGAATCTGGTTGGTCTCTCCCATCTCGGTCATCAAGATAAAAATGATTTCGTGGGAGATCTGACGGATTTTTTTCAAGAGATCGATGGCGTTCCCGTCCGGAAGATAGAGGTCGGCGAGAATCATATGGGGATGGCCGTTTTGGCACATCTTGAGGGCGCCCTCAAACGTATTGGCCGTCTGGATGGTGTATCCCTTTGCCTCCAAGAAATGACCTAGGGGTTCGAGCGTCGCAATATCATCCTCAACAATGAGTAGAGAATTCAAAAAATTTTCCTCCGAAGCGTTTGGCTAAGAATCCTATCAATTATACCATAGAAAATTAATTCCGGCCTTTTTTCATCCGTCACACCCCTTCTACTTCTTCATACTGCTGTCTCAGTTTTTCGATGATCGATGGATCCGCCAGCGTTGTGGTGTCGCCGAGTTCCTTTCCTTCCGCAATATCCCGAAGAAGCCGGCGCATAATTTTTCCAGAGCGGGTTTTCGGAAGATCGGCAGAGAAAAAGATGTCGTCGGGACGGGCGAGAGAGCCGATTTTCTTGACGACATGCTCTTTCAATTCCTGCGCCACTTTCGGGGAGGATTGGAAAGATTCCTTCAGTGTCACAAACGCGACGATCGCCTGGCCTTTGATGTCGTGGGGCTTCCCGACGACGGCGGCCTCCGCCACCGCCGGATGATCCACGAGGGCGCTCTCGACCTCCATCGTCCCGATCCGGTGGCCGGCGACGTTCATGACATCGTCGACGCGGCCGAGAAACCAAAAATCCCCTTCGCTATCGCGCTTGGCGCCGTCTCCGGCGAAATAGAGCTCTTTCTTCCATTTGGACCAATACTGCTTCACATAGCGGTCGTCATCATTAAAAATAGTCCGGAGCATCGAGGGCCAGGGTTGCGTGATCGCGACAAGCCCTCCCCCTACTTTGATTTCCTCGCCCTGTTCCGTTAAGACCGTTGCTGAAATTCCCGGAAAAGGCCTTGTGGCAGATCCCGGTTTGGTCGTTGTGATTCCCGGAAGAGGGGTTATCATAATCGCCCCCGTTTCGGTCTGCCACCAGGTGTCCACAATCGGACACCGCCCATGACCGATCTGTTCATGATACCAGATCCAGGCCTCCGGATTGATCGGTTCCCCGACGCTGCCCAGGAGGCGCAGTGTCGAAAGATCGGAACGCTTCGTCCACTCGGCTCCCCATTTCATAAAGGAACGGATCGCGGTCGGGGCGGTATAAAAAATGGTGACGCCATAGGTTTCGATTAATTTCCAGAAACGATCCTTCTCCGGCCAGTCGGGCGCCCCTTCATAGATGAAAACCGTCGCCCCGTTTGAAAGGGGGCCGTAGATCACGTAACTGTGCCCCGTGACCCACCCGATATCGGCGGTGCACCAGAAAACATCTTCTTCTTTGAGATCAAAAACCCATTTTGTCGTCGCGGTGACGCCGGTCAGATACCCTCCGGTCGTGTGCACAATCCCCTTCGGTTTTCCGGTTGTTCCGGAGGTATAGAGGATAAAAAGAATGTCTTCCGCGTCATTCTCCGACGGGGCGCAACGGGCTTCGGCATCCTGCATGAGGCGATGCCACCAGTGATCGCGCCCTTCCTGAACATGACACGGAACAGACCCCACGCCGCCCCTTTGGACCAAAACAACCTTTTCCACCGACGGGCATCCGGAAAGCGCCTCATCCGCCGCGTTTTTGAGAAGGATCTGTTTTCCGCGCCGCCAGCCAAAGTCGGCGGTAATTAAAAGTTTCGCCTGGGCGTCATTCATCCGGTCGCGGAGTGCGTCGCTGCTAAAACCGCCGAAGATCACACTGTGAACGGCGCCGATCCGCGCGCAGGCGAGACAACTGATGACGAGCTCCGGGATCATCGGAAGATAGACCGCGACGCGGTCTCCTTTTTGGACCCCTAACTTTTTCAGAACATTCGCGAAACGGTTCACCTCCCGGTTGAGATCCCAGTAGGTGAGCGTCCGCTTATCGCCCGGTTCCCCCTCCCAAATGAGCGCCGCTTTGTTCCGCCTGGAGGAGAGATGCCGGTCCACACAGTTCACGCAGGCGTTTATTTTTCCGTCGACAAACCACTTCGCGTGAGGTGGGTTCCACTCCAACACTTTTTTCCAGGGCTTGATCCATTCCAACTCTTTCGCCCAGCCGGCCCAAAACGCGAGCGGATCGGCGGCGGCTTTTTGATAGATCGACGAATCTTGGATATGGGCCTTTTCACGAAATTCTTTGGAAGGAGGGAATTTCCTCCCCTCCTGCAAAAGGACTTCGATGGATGTCTTTTGAGTCACAGCTTTTCTCTCCTTACAAGAAAAAGAGGAGCCCCAATATCCCCGCTCCGACGACAACCAGCGCGGTTGCCCCTTTGGCCTGCCACCGATAGAGAATCAAAATCGATGCGATAAAAATCCCGACCGCCGGGAGATTGATCAAAGCACTTTGCAGGAGTGTCCCGGCCGCGGCGGCGATGAGACCGACGACACCGGCTGTCACACCGTCTAAAAAGGCGTGGAGCGCTTTGTGTCGAATCAGCCGTTCGATCAGACCGTGGCCGACGAGCGTGAAGGCAAAGGCGGGGAAAAAGATCCCGACTGTCATGAGGAGGGCTCCCAGAGGTCCCCCTCCGAGATAACCGACAAAGGTGGAAAAAATAATGAGGGGTGCCGGAATGATCCCCGAAAGAGCAAGTCCGTTCAAAAACTGGGTGTTCGTCATCCAGGCGCCCACTTCGACAGCGTCATGCTGTAAAAAAGGGATAACGGTATAAGCGCCCCCGAAAGTCAGAAGCCCGCTGCGAAGTCCCGAACCGAACAGGGTCCAGAGGGAGGGTGCACTCAGGGCCACCTTCTCCCCGAATCCCTTCAACACACTCCCGTTTCGATAAGCAAAATAGGAAGCGGCCAATAAACCGAGGCCGCACAACAGGGCGGCAAGATGAAACTTTTTCTTGAAAAAAAGATAAATGAAACCGGAGGCGATCAGAATAAAAAGAAAATGGACTTTTGAAACTTCCGCGAGATAGGCGAGGGCGGCGATGCCTAAGAGGGAAAGATCAAAGAGGGCGTGGCGGCCGATCCGGTGAACCGCGCGCACAATGAGCGCGGCCACAGCGGCCTGACATCCATAAAAAAGCGCGTTGAAGAATACGGAGTTGATGCCGAATGTGACATAGAGCCATGAGAGGAGAAACATGAGGCAAAAACCGGGGAGCATGAAACCGAGGCCGGCCAGAAACCCTCCGAGACGGCCGCGGGAGAGCATCCCGAAATAGACGCAGAGTTCATGCGCCTCGGGTCCCGGAAGGATCTGATACACCGCGAGGGCCCGGTTGAAATGTTCGGAGGAAACCCATTTTTCCTCATCTACCAGTTCCTTGCGGATCATCGCAATTTGCGCGACCGGCCCGCCCCAGGCCAGAAACCCGAAGCGGAGGAAACGGAGGAAAATCCGTCCGTAGGATTCGCGGGGAAGCGCCGGGTGATCGGTCACCTTTTGAGGCGTGGTTTCATTCATCCCTTTTTTGTGCGACTCTCGTAATGCGCGTAAGCAAATGAGGCGATGAGCAGCACAACCCCCAAGACAATACAAGAAACGATCCGATAAATGGTATTGATCCCGGGAAGATTGTACACAATGAAGAAAAGGATAGCGAGAGCCAGGAGGAGGAGCCCCAGCACCCGAAAAACTTTGTCTGAAAAGAAAATTCCAATTCCCAGCGTCAAGGCCCCTCCAAAAACCAATGAAAGACTTTGCCAATCACGACGAATTTCTTTGACAAAAATCAGCATCAAAACAAACGCTCCCAGGGCGGTGAGCAGTCCCGGAGCGAGTTCTTCGATTTCCAAGAGTTTTGGGCGATAGGAAGAATGCCTGATAACAAGACTAGACCCCCAGAAAGAAACAACGGCAAAATAAGCGATGAGCATATTTGGCTGAAGGCCGATTCCCCACAGGTGAATCAAGTCTGTCAGATAGAGATCTCTTATCAGGAATCGGAAAAACATCGTGATTCCGAGTGCGTATGCAAAAAAACGATAGGACGATTTATCGAGGCGGCACCCCAAAACAGTTAATGTCAGAATTTCAACAAGCCAGGCAAGACTTGTCCACTCATGCTGAAACCGTACCGGAAGAGCGATTGTCACAAAAGAAAGCCCCAAGATCGCATGGGTCGTTGTCAGCCGTTCATGTCCCATCCGTTTCTGAATCATTCCCATTATCCCGTAAATCAGGCCGAGAACCAGGCAGAACCAGAAGCGGTTTTCGGGAGCGATCTTGAAAATTTCGTAGGAGGTTAAGAGACTATAAGCGAATGCATTAAAAACGGTGAGCCCCGCGATGAGATCCTCTTCCCTCCTGCTTTTTGGCCGAAGGAAATGGGCCAAAAGACTATACAACAGCCAATACATCGTTAGAAAACCAGAGCTCCGCCAGAAATGGACGTGCGCAATGTCGGAGGTCAATGTCCACGCGGGAGAGGAAGAAATCTGGGGCTTGATCCAGAAAGCGTGGATGGCATAGGTCGCAAAAACTCCGACAAAAGCCAAACGTGTCCATTGAAAACGCCAGACAAGATAGGCCAGAACGCCGGAAACCAATGTGCAGGAAAGCAACGTAAACGTGTCGACGTGAGAAACTGCCGAAGTGACAAAGGTCAGGAGAAAGGCGACGCCGGTCACGATTTGACTCTTATACTTCAAGGAGTGGGCGATGACGCCTGCGCCGACCCCCATCAAAAGAAAAAGGTCAACCAATTCACTGGGGATCACGCGGACTGTGTCGATATGGTGCGCCGCGTAAGTAGTGAAATAGAGAAGGGCCCATCCCCCACCGATCAATCCCGTTCCGTACCACCGAAGATCCTTTTTCTTTTCCAAAAAAATCCCCAACGCCTCCAAAGAAATTGCGAGAAGATAACCGACGGCCAATTTTGAATAAACACCGAGAGGACGGAAGGTGTAAGAGACGAAAAAAGCGACCCCAACGATAAGGGCCGCGATGCCGATTCGATTCAACCAGTATTTCCCGACTCTTGTCTCGACATCCTCACCCGGCGACAAGGTTTGACTTTGCCGCGCGGTTTTCGATCCTGCCGTTTCGGGAGAAACGACGGGTCTGGGGCTTGTCCGGATCGGTTGAGTCACCCAGCTTCCGAACCGCCTCGTGAGTTGCCCCTCAAGACGCGCCAAGCGCTCTTCCAGACCCTGGACCTGCTTTAAGAGATCTTCTTGTGAAGGGTTTGTTTCAGGTGCCATTTCGTCTTCTTCGGGAGATCACATCTTTCCCAACAACATCAACATACCGAGAACGATGAACAAGGAACCGCCTCCGATGCGGATCCATTCCGGCCGCAGGGTTTTTCCTAAAGTAGCACCGATCAAAACGGAAATTGCGGTGACGATCAAATAAGCCGAGATGGAACCGAGCCAGACCGAAAAAGGCTTGCCCGATTTCGAAGCCATTCCGATACCGACCAGTTGTGTTTTATCGGCCAGTTCCGCAAAAAAGATCAGCCCGAATGTCGCAAAAAATATTTTCCAGTCCATTGCACCCCTCCCTTTGCGCAACCGATTCCCTTTTGTTAGCTTATGCCAAAGTCCCCCCCGGGTCAAGCGGTAAAAAGGGGCGCGGCAGAGATTCCCTCTTGACAAGGAGAAGGGCTTCGGGTATAGTTTCTATGTTGAATAGTTAACATACTAAACTAATTGGGGTGATCGATGGAGATCGGGCGCTTCGGCCGGAAGATGATTGAACTGCTCCCTCAGCTGATTCGGGGATTTTCCCGTTACGAATCGAACTACCTTTCCCTCGGAAAAATCACGCTCCCTCAGCTGTGGGTCCTGGAATATCTCTCCCGGAACGAGGGCCTTCCCATGAATAAACTGGCCTCTTTTCTCGGTGTCTCCCGTCCGGCGGCCACGGGGCTTGCGGACCGCCTCCTTTTGCAGGGCCTGGTGCGCCGTGAGGATGACGCGAAAGACCGGCGGGTTGTTCGCATGCATATCACCGCGAAGGGCCGACGCATCCTGGATCATATCTGGGACCAGAAACGGCGGATGATTACGCAGGTTTTCGGGAAGATTTCGCCGAAAGACCGGGCACAGTACCTATCAACTCTTGAACAGGTCGTTAAGACTCTCACGGAAAAATGATAAAACGAACGATCCCTCTCTTTCTGATCCTTCTGTGCGTCGTGACGAGAAGTACTGCCTTCGCCGAAGAGGCAAAGCCCCTCACCCTTGCCGACTGCTACGCCCTTTCCCTCAAACAGAGCGAAACGATCGCCCAACGGCAGGAATTGATCACGGAAACGGAAGGCCGACTGCTCCGTTCCTTTGGCGCCATCATGCCGGAAGTGACGTTTTCCGCGGAAGAGACGCGGCAGGACGGCACCGGCAATTCTTCCTTCACCCTCAAGGAAGTGCCGCTGCGAAAATTTGTCTTCAAACAGACCCTTTTCGGCGGATTCAAGGAACTTGCGGCTGTCGCGGCCACGAAGGCGGAACGCAAACAGTACCGTTATGAAAAATCCCGCGCCGAGCAGCTCCTTTTTTCCGACGTATCCGATGGGTTCTACCTCCTTTTAGAATATCGAAAAGACCTTGAGGTTCTGGAATCGACCCGCAAGATTCTCGCGGATCGCATCGATGAATTAAAAGAAAGGGAGCGCCTCGGCCGGTCGCGGCCGAGTGAAGGGGTGAGTGTCGAAGCCCAGAGGGCCCGGCTCGAAGCCGAATGGGAAAAGGTGCGAAACGAAGAGAAAATCGTGAAACAACTCTTGGAATTTCTGACCGGCCTCTCTGACATCGGAACGATCACCGATACACAGGAGGCCGTTTCCATCCCGCCGTCACGGGACTATTTTCTGGCCAAATCAGAGGCGCGTCCCGACGTCCAGGCCGCAATTGAAGCGTGGCATTCGGCACAAAAAAAAGTGACGATCGCCGAGGCCGATTTTTGGCCCACGGTGGATGTCGAAGGAAATTATTACACGAAACGGGTGGGGGTAGCGGAAGGGGTCAATTGGGATGCCGCACTCACCGTCGAAGTCCCCGTCTTTAGGGGGACCCGGACATTCGGAGCGGTCAAAGAAGCAAAGGCGAAGTCGAGGAGCGCGAAACTTGAATTTGAAAAGAAAAAACGGATCGCCTCTCGCGAAATCCTCGATGCCTACGCCCGATTCGAATCGGCACGTCTGAAGGAGAAGGCCCTTGAAAAAGCTCTGAAAGCATCGGAAGAAGATTATCGATTACAGGCCGAGGATTATCGATTGAACCTTGTGAGCAATCTGGATGTCCTCCAATCCCTCAAAGCGCTGCAGGATGCCCGTCGCGATTCGATCCACGCCCTCTACGACACCCAGCGGCTCTATTGGCAGTTGCGGACAGCCGCGGGAGAAACGCTATGACCCTTCGACGCATTCGTTTTTTCTTTCAACCGACTCATTTGCTCAGGGAAATGGTGAGCGAGCGAAAGCGAGTCGAACCATGACCCTTTCAGATCTGTCGATCAAAAATCCTGTTTTCGCCTGGATGTTGATGGCGGCCCTGGTTCTTTTCGGGGTCATCAGCTTTCAGCATATGGGGGTCAGTCAAATGCCCGACGTCGACTTCCCCGTCGTCTCGGTCACCCTCACCTGGGAGGGAGCCGCTCCGGAAGTGCTCGAGACCGACGTGGTCGATATCGTCGAGGATGCCGTCATGAGTATTCAGGGAATCCGCGACGTCTCTTCATCCACCCGCCAGGGCCAGGCCGTTATCGTGATTGAGTTTGAGTTAGGTCGCGACATCGACGTAGCCCTTCAAGAAGTTCAGACCAAAATTGCGCAGGCGCAACTCCTCCTCCCCCGCGATCTCGATCCACCGGTCGTCGTGAAACTCAATCCTCAGGACCAGCCGATTATGTGGCTTGGGGTGTCGGGAGACCTCCCCAAACGGGAACTGATGGAGTATGTCCAGGACCATCTGAAAGATCAGTTCCAGACCATTAGCGGCGTCGGCGAAATCTTTTTAGGCGGATTCCTTGAGCGAAATCTCCGGGTCTGGGTCGATGCCAACAAACTGGAGGCGAATCAGCTGACCATCTCAGACGTGGTCCAAGCGATTCAAAAGGAACATGCCGAAATCCCGGCCGGCCGGATCGAAACAACGAAACAGGAACTGAACGTGCGATCGATGGGGGAAGCCTCATCGGTCGAGGAATTCGGAAATCTTCTCATCGCCTCCCGGGGCGGCGCACCGATCTACAAGCCGATTTATCTGAAGGATGTCGCCGCCATTGAAGACGGACTCGCCGATATCCGCCGCATCTCCCGAATCAACGGAAAACCGGCGGTCGGCTTAGGGATTCGCAAACAGCGCGGATCGAACGCCGTCGCCGTGGCGCGCCGGGTCCGGAAGCGGCTCGCGGAACTCCAGCACCAGCTTCCCAAAGGAATTGATTTGGGAATTAACTTTGACAGCACCCGTTTCATCGAAGACTCTGTGAATGAACTGGTCTTTACCCTGATCCTTTCCGCGCTCCTCACCTCACTCGTCTGCTGGTTTTTTCTCGGCTCCTGGAGTGCGACAGTCAATATTCTTCTTGCGATTCCAACCTCCATCATTGGATCGTTTATTCTGCTCCATTTCCTCGGATTCACCCTGAACACTTTCACGCTTCTGGCGCTTTCGCTCGCGATCGGGATCGTCGTCGACGATGCCATCATGGTCCTCGAAAATATTGTCCGTTACCGGGAAATGGGGTATGGCCAGGTGGAGGCGGCGCAGGAAGGGGCCCGGCAAATTACCTTTGCCGCCGTGGCGGCGACTCTGGCGATCACCGCGATTTTCCTCCCGGTCGCCTTCATGTCCGGAATCATTGGAAAATTCTTTTTCGAATTCGGCGTCGCTATCTCCATCGCCGTCGCCCTGTCGCTTTTGGAGGCGCTGACTTTGGCGCCGATGCGCTGCGCGCAATTCCTCCAGGTGGGCGGGCCGCCCAAAGGGCGAGCCTCGCCTGGAGGTAAAACAGTAGGCGGGCGGGGAAATGTCGTCGAAAAAGCGGCTGACAAAAGTTTCCGGTGGCTTTCGGGGCGTTATCAAACAGGGCTTGACTGGGCCCTGTCTCATCGGATGATTGTTTTGATCGGAACGGTTCTTTTCTTCTTCGCATCTTTAGGATTCCTCCCTTTTTTACGCAAGGAGTTCGTCCCGTCGCAGGATCAGAGCATGTTTCTCTGCCGTCTGGAAACACCGATCGGCTCTTCCATTGAATTTACCGATTCGCATTTCAAAGAGGCAGAACGCTTCGCGATGAGCCGGCCGGAAGTGAACCGGTATTACGGGGCGATCGGCGGATTCGGCGGCGGCGAAGTGAACACCGGTATTCTTTTCATCACGTTTAAACCTCCCCGTGCTCGAACGATTGTCCCGCCGAACACACACCCTCTTTCCCAGCAGGAGCTGATGGTGCTCTTCAGGAAGGAACTGAACAAAATCCCCGACGTAAAAGCATTTATTCAAGACCTTTCGATGAGCGGGTTCTCGGCGCAGCGCGGATTCCCGATTGAACTGACGATACGCGGACGTGATTGGGAAGGGCTCGCGACCCATGCGGAGACGATCAAAAAACGGATGGCGGAAAGCGACTTGATGGTCGACGCGGATTGGGATTACCTGACCGGTATCCCGGAAATTCAGGTCCGGCCCGATCGGGAGAAGGCCGCCGTGCGCGGGGTGAGTGTGGAGACGATCGGAGCGACCGTGAACGCGCTGATCGGAGGAGAGAGGGTCGGAAAATATACCCGCGGGGGACGTCGTTACGACGTGCGCGTCCGACTGATTCCTACCCAGCGCACGCAGATGGAGGATATCGAAAAACTTTGGATATGGAACAACCGCGGGGAGTTGGTGCAGCTGAAGGACGTTGTCACCCTCACGAAGAAACCGGCCCTTCTCACCATTACTCGACGGGGCCGGGAACGCGCCATCAGTCTTTTTGCAAACGTGGCGCCCGGAAAATCGCAGGCCACCGCACTTGCCTTTACCCGTCGTATCGCCAAAGAGGTCTTGCCGGAGGGCTATCAGGCCGTTTTCAGCGGAAGTACGGAGTCCTTCCGCGAATCGTTTTCAAATCTTCTCTTTGCCCTCTGGCTCGGGATTCTGGTTTCGTACATGGTGTTGGGGTCTCAATATAACAGCTACATTCACCCCTTCACCATCCTCATGGCCCTTCCCTTTAGTGTTTCAGGGGCGTTTATCGCCCTGTGGCTCGCGGGCCAATCATTGAATATTTATAGCTTTATCGGATTAATTCTTTTGATGGGGATTGTGAAGAAGAATTCGATTTTGCTCGTGGACTTCACGAATCAACTGCGGGAAGAAGGAAAACCGGTCCGGGAGGCGCTCCTTGAGGCCTGCCCGATTCGGCTCCGGCCGATCCTGATGACCTCCATCACCACCATCGCCGCCGCGGTCCCTCCGGCCATGGCGCTTGGGCCCGGCTCCGAAACACGGATCCCGATGGCGATCGCCGTGATCGGAGGGATGACCCTCTCCACATTCCTCACGCTCTTCGCCGTCCCCTGCGCCTACAGCGTTCTGGCTCAATTCGAACGGAAGAAATACGCGGCGCTTTCATCTCCCGCTCTTTCTAAATAAGAAGGGTCTATGAAGTTGTGTGTGCCCGGAATGACAAGAAATAGGGGACGGTTTCTGGTAAAACAAGCCGTCCCCGATTTTCTACAACCTATTCATTTGTCGAACTAGTGATGGTGTACGTATAACCATATCGCCATCCTTCACCTCCGGGTCCCCCGGTGTATCCCGGCCTGGCAAGCATTTCTTTTTCCCAAGAGCGTGCCTCTGCTTCTGAAGAAAAAGACCGCTGCCACCAATCAGACGGATTCCCATGGGCTTCTTTTCGTTCTTTTGGATCATCAGTTAAGCCTACATATTTCATTATTTTCACCTTTCCCCCTTTCGAAATTAACGTTTTCTACCGTATGGTGATTGGTTCACCGGCTTCAAAGAAATCCCTTTCTCAGATGCCTTCTTATAAATTCCTCCCACTGGCCGCCCGAGCTTAAGACCAGCGACACGTGTTGGGGTATTCTGAGCTACCAACGTCCTCAGTTGGCGAACTTCTTGAGGCGTCCAACCCTTACCAGCATTTCTGATATACTTTTGCATCGTAACCTCCTGTTTGACTTGTGATTACCACTTGATACAATACTGCCATAGGACAATAATCCTGGAGCACCACCTCCCTTTGGAACGTTCTGGCAGCGCATTACATTCAGTTAACTAAAATTTTAACACTATATTTTCATCCTGTCAAGAAAAAGATTTTATTCCGTGAAACTTTATGTTAACATTGAGGAAGAATGAATATCGGGGCTAGAATCAGACAATGTAGGGAATTATTGCAGCTGTCCAAAACCGAGCTTGCTGAGAAAGCCGACCTTACGCCCGCTGCCATAACACAGTTTGAGGATGAGGAACGAGTTCCATCCGCAGAATCCTTAAAGAAACTGAGCGATGCACTTGAGGTTACTGCGGATCATTTACTTGGGCAAGTGAAAGATGCCGATTTTTTAAAAGATCCGAGGATGGAGGCGCTGTTCCGGGGTATAAAAAAACTTGACCCTGAAGATATAAAAATTATGCAGGGTCTTTACCAAATGCTGCTCGAAAAAAAGAAGGGGCAACAAAGGAAAGAAAGTAGTACTTCATGACTTCCTCATTCCCTCGCACAAAACGTTCCACCGCTTCTGATGCAAGAATCCTCCTCCACGAGCTTAACATCAAGTCACCTCCGATTAAACCTAGGGAAATCGTGAAACAACTCGGTATACTATTACAAGAAGTAAATGCGGCAGATAGATACGATGGCTGGATTATCCAACATGATGGGACAGCGGCTATAAGTCTGAATAAGGATATCCCATCGGAAGAAAGGAAAAATTTTACAATAGCCCACGAGCTTGGGCATTTCCAAATCTCTACACATACACGCCAACCACATTGCCTACGCAAAGATATTGGGGCCTTCTCAATAGTTAACGAAGAAGCAGAGGCCAATGAGTTTGCTGCAGAACTCCTCATGCCAGAAGATCTGGTGCGTCCAATAGCAGAAGAAGGTGAAATTGGCCTTGATAAAATCCAAGAAATTGCTGATACCTTCGAAACGTCCCTAACAAGTAGTGCTTTCCGATATATCACGTACACACCTTATCTTGTCGCGCTGGTGATTTGTGAACGGAAGCAAGTCAAATACTTTAGGTTATCACCCGAACTTTTCAAGAAAAGGTGCGCATTCCTCGAGAGAGGAAGTACTCTAGACAAGAACTGCCTAGCAATCGATGCCTTTGATGTTGATGGAAATGTCTTTAAATCTGAGAATGACCGCGATTCCGTCTTACCATCAGTTTGGTTTCTGGAAATGGATGATACGAAAGTTAATTGTTTTGAGGAAACAAGGGGTCTTCCGGGAATTAATCAGACTATATCGCTGGTCTGGCTTGAGGAAAAGGAGGACTTTTCCCTTGATGAGGATGGGGACGAGTAATTCTGTAGGGGATGGTCTCTGCAACCGCCGAAAAATAGAAGTGTCCCCTGTTTTTACTCTTTCTTCCCAACATGTAATGGGCCGATTGTCTCGCGTCTAAAATCCAACTTGGAGCCCTCAGAGAGTCTGTAAACAGTAAATTCTTCTTTCAACTCCTTAGTGTCTCTATTGAAATCGGCACAGATAAGTTTGTCTTCATAGATTTTTAACACAATTTTTTCTTCAGTAGGTGTCTTAAGAATCAAAAAATCTTTCTGTCTAAGAGCTGTTGCTTCTCCACTTATTCGGAAGACCCACGCAGCAATCATTATCCACCAGATTAATTTTAACCCAGATAAGCCGACATATTCTCTTAAGTGATCTAAAAAAAGGTTACTACCCATGAGTTCGGTTTTAACCCTTTGATCGGCCTCTAATTTATCAATGTAACGTTGCTTTCCTGGCTGAGTCAAAAGTGGCCAGCCAAAATTCCAAAGAGCAAAACACAACAAAAAGCTGATTGAATAAATCCACTTCTTCCAGTTCGGACCATAATACAACAGCGCTACTGCACTCATAAAAATGAGTGGGGTCAGGTTTTTGATTTCCTTTTGTATAGGTGTTGGGACGTTTTTTAGAATATTAGTAACCAGCGGTCCCCATAGGATAAAAGAAACTGGGATAATCCAAACAAGTGCAAAAGCAACAAAAATATTGGTTAAGCTAAGGGATATGAATTCTTCTGGTATATTGAAGACTCTCGCGTAGCCAGATTCATAAACATAAGCAAAAAGGTAGCCAGCGAGAGAGCTGGCCGCGATTAAAAGTCCATCAGATACACCAAATTTTAAATTTTTTTCTTCCATTCAACTTTAGCTTTAGAAATTGCAACACCTAAAAATTATTAAGGAATGGTTCTAATTTCTGCGACCGCCGAAAAATAGAAGCGTCCCTTATTTTTGTGGTAAAGTAATTCAGGGGTTAAAGTTGCCGTTCTGGGGTTTTTCTTTTACTTCCTAATCTAATTTACCTTCTTCTAAATCGCCCGGGGGCTCTATTCCCAAAAATTCTCTGTATATCCTATCCTTATAATCCTTGCCAATTTCATTCACTGCGTTAATAAATGCCTTGTAGGTTCCTGCCCCACCGATCTTTTCCCAAAACTCGTCTCCAATTAATACTACCTCGTCATTTTTCATATCAAACCAGCGTGCAGGAAAAGCCCATACATAATCAGCACGCTTACCGTAAGGATTATAAGGTAGAGCATAATAAGCGCCGTTAACCTGCATAGGCTGCATGCTATAAAGCTTCAATATTTTCTCCTTACTTACTTTTGTCTGGTCGCTGTTTGGTAATGGCGCCTTCAGCTCGAAAGTGTATTTCTTATTATTCTTTTTATCCTCCGCATAAACGTCACAAATAACGGTTGTAGGAATAAGTTTCTCGCTTTTGCCTTCTAAAATGTATTTTAATTCTTTTTTCCAATCAGGCCTTACTTTCTCCTTGCCTTTTCCTGAATGCTCTAAGGTATTCAAAACCTCCTGAATTCTGCGGAGTCTTTCAGAATTAACTTGCCCTTTTATGCTGACTCCCTGTTCGCCATATCCTAGTCCCTTGTTAGCTGCCACTATCGCCAATTTTTCCCAAACAGTTCCAAAAGGGGTTACAAATCTTCTTTCAAAATGTGAGCCTTTGAAAATTTCATCCGGCACCAAAGCCGCGTATAAAGGTTTTTCTGCCTTGTGGTCCTCTTTAATAAACGGATCTTCAACCAAAACCTTATGCATAATTCTATCCATCATCGATTTGATGACAGATTGAATAGCTTCCTTCATTTTCTGTTCGCCTGTCATACTTTCTTCCATATTAAAATACTCTCATAGAACGCGCTATCTCTACGACCCGTACGACGATTGACATGTCTTTCTACTCTCCCCACAAACTTACACCCAACGGTTTCTGGTTTATAAAGATTATATTTGTCACTGACTACAATAACAATTAGCCCATCCTTCGATAAAAAATCTCGAGTATGCAATAAAACATCATTGATCCCCTGTATATACTCTTGTTTCGCCTGTTCTGATTGCCCCCTTTTCGCCGCTCCAATTTCTCTTAACTCGTTATTTTTTAATTGTAGAAGTTCGTAACTATACTTATGCTGCTCATGATAGTCGATGAAACCCGCATATGGAGGAGAAGTAAAAACCATATCTATCCCTTTAGGCAGTCTTACTTCTCTAGAATCAGCGTGGTAAACAGTCGCTGAGGCTTTGGTTCTAATTTTTGAAAACTCTTTTATGCGCGAAATCGTATCAATTGTATATCGATACAAAAACTTATACGCTTCATTGACTGGCCTGCAAATTTGGTCGTGTTTATAACAATGATATGGTGTTATTTGGGGTTTTTTAGGAAAATCTAGATCGAAGTGAGTCACTAATCTAGAAGACCGCGCTGACCGCGAAAGAACAATTTTCAATAAATCTTGGTAAGTGTATTCTTTGATTAACTGCAAGTACGCTAAGAGATCTTTTTGAGCATTTTTAGAAAACCATGTTTTTATGTAGTCATTACCGTCATTTGAGAAAGCACTTGGAGATTTTAACCTGAGTTCGTGAGACCTTTTCAAAATATCGAGTAACTCTCCTTCCATTAATTTCAAATCGTACTCATCCGTTTTGACTTTTGAAAGAAGAACATTAAACGCCGATATATCCGTGCCTACCGAATCGATGCCTAAGGCATTTGCTTCCACGAGAGTGGTACCAGATCCACAAAAGGGATCGTATACTAGGCTCGGACGATACTTCCTTAAGAAAATTTCTACAAGTTGTGGAATGAATTTTCCTAGATATGGATGAAGACGATGGACGTGCTTCGTTCTTTCTCTCTCTGGCAGATCACTCTCGCGCCAATTTAAATTAAGATCGTCAAGTTTTGTATTAGGAGTAACCTTTTGGAAATCTACTAATGGGGTCTGGTTATACTTTCTAGAAATTGCTTGGGCAACAATATTGTCGTACATACTTAATTTACCTTCTCTCGCGCAGAAGTACTAATATTACTTAACAAAAAACCCTCGCCTGGTAGCGAAGGTTTTAGTCTTTCTTGTGTATGTATCTTTCCCTCAAGAACGTTAAAAATCCCAGCATCATTTTTCATCTATTATACCCCCCTTGCTAACTTTCGTCAACGCATCTTAAAGAGCTTCTATATAACATGACGTAAAATCTTTAGAAATTCTTGCAAAAATTTTAAAATTTTTTTCAGGAAGCACCGGAAAGAAGGTGGGATTTACGATCTTTGTTTACCTAACTTATTGAAAATATTTGTATTATGAATTCCATGGACAGTTGCTCAGAAAAGATGACAGCGCCCGTTGATTCCTCCACCGCGACACCTACTCCCTCGCCTGCCCCTATTTCACGGGTGGGCAGGCCCGCCGACGGATCGCCCGATGGCGGTCGCCGTGATCGGAGGGATGACCCTCTCCACATTCCTCACGCTCTTCGCCGTCCCCTGCGCCTACAGCGTTCTGGCTCAATTCGAACGGAAGAAATACGCGGCGCTTTCATCTCCCGCTCTTTCCAAATAAGCATGAATTGGTTATTTGCCGTAATGCGTTAAGATCCTTTCTCTATCTTCGTTCTCTTTATCCCCCTTATAATAAATCTCTACAAGTTCAATAATATCATTCTCTTCGTAGTATGCGTATATCACCCGGATACCGCTTGCAGCGCCTTTGCCTTTTAACACCTTGCAGGGAAATTTTCTGGCTTTATATATCTTTGGGTGTTCAATGTTGAGATCGGATATTCTAACAACACCTTTATTATCAATATTCAACTTATGGGTAAGTTTTAGCTGATTAGCGATAAAGATGTTTAAATCTTCTTCGAGCGTTTTGAATTTTTTGGCAAGTTTCTTGAAATCTTTTTCGAATTCAGGGAGTTTACGTATGTCATTGAATATCATCGTCACTGTAATCTCTCACTGAATAGGGCGGGGTGCGATAGAATACTGATTCATAATTTATTACTTTACCTTCTTCCGTTGTTTGCCAAGGGACATCATTATGAGAATATTCGCTTATTTGCTTCGCATTCATATCTGAAAGCGAATTGATAACATCATCAATAACTTTCTGTTCCTGAGTATTGATTTTGGATAAGTCTGGCTTTCGTAAAGGCAGATATTTGGTTTGAGGATATCGGAAATAGTTACCCTGAACCTTCGCCAAATCTTTCCCTTCCATGTCTTCGACGATCTTAATAAATTCTTTTGGAGTAGGGCCATAATGATTTTTAATATACGTCGCTCCTATTAACTGCTCCTCATATTTTTCATAGTAGTTGAAATCAATGAAATAAAGAAGCTTGTATAGAACCGCTTCTCCCACATTTGGTTTTGATCCAACCTTGCTTAAAACATAAAGCAAAACCTCTTTGAACTTATCAAGGTTCTTCTGTGGGACACTTATTCTTATCCTAGTTTTTTCCTTTGGCCTTTCTTCAGTAACTTTTTCAAGTATTACTTCTATATCCTTATTTAAATCGAGAAGTATATCTGTAGGTATATTGAAAACCTTGGATAGCCTAGCAATCTCTTCAGCGCCAATTTTTCTGTCTCCGTTTTCTATTTGAGAGATCGCCACCCTGCTGATGCCCAATTCTTTGGCAAGGGCCTCTTGAGAAAAACCTAATTGTTCCCTAATCGCTCTGATCTTCTGTGACAACTTTTTATAGAAGATATCCATTTTTAGCACCTCTTTTTAAGTCTCTTAAAGTATAGCATATGTAAGATAATATGTCAAGTGTTTGTTTGATTTTATTACATTTTTATTTCTCTTCACCGTCCCCTGCGCCTACAGCGTCCTCGCTCGATTCGAGCGGAAGAAATACGCGGTTTCCTCATCTCCCGAAAGAAAACCGGAAAATCCATAAGAGGCCCAGAACCGCCCCGAACATGCAGACGATGGCGGCACCGGTCGGAAGATCCCATACATAGGAAGCGATGACCCCCGCAATGCTTGTCAAGGTGCCCACAGTCCACCCGACCAGCAATCGCTTTCCGATCGTCTTTGCAAATAAAACGCCGCAGATCGCGGGCACAATCAGAAAAGAAAACACAAGAAGAACGCCGGCCAGTTTCACGGAACTGGTGACCACAAAACCGAACGTCGCGTAAAAGAGAAAGTCCCACCTTCGCACTTTCACTCCTTGGGCAAAGGCCTTGTCCGGATCTTGTGAAATGGCAAGCAAGGGCTTTCGCGCAAACCAGTGAACGGCCCCAACAATGCTGTAAAGAAAAAATACCTTCAAGATATCGGGCCATTCCACAAATAACAGGTGTCCCACGAGAAGCGCCTTAAGCTCCTCCCCTCCTTCGGGGGCCCGGCTCAAAATCAGGATGGATGCGGCGGCCGAAACCGCGTAAACAATTCCGATCAGCGCCTCCTGAGGAACGATCGGTTTACGAAGCCGGGTGAGTGCGAAAATCGCGGCCCCGACGAAAGTAAATCCCAACGAAATCAGGTATCCCTGAAACGAATGGAGCCCGAAACCCCAAAGGAAACCGAGGGTCGCGCCGAAAGCGGCGATCTGGGCCAGGGCCAGGTCGACAAAGATGACCTCACGCTCGATGACATGAAGGCCCAGGTAAGCGTGAATTCCGGTCAGGACCAAACAGGCCGCAAAAGGTTTCGCCATCAATTGGAAAAATTCGTTCATCGTTTTCCCTCCTTCGCGCCCAGCGCCCGCGCCAACTGGTTCACGTTGTAGTCCATCATCGCCGCATAGTCGGCCGCTTCCGGGACCTCGCGGACATTTTGACAGAGCAAGAGAACCTGAATACCGGTCTGCCGCGCGAGCGCTTCCGACTCCCCTTGGGGGAAGTAGGTTTCCTGAATAAAGAGGCGGATCTTTTTCTCTCGGATATACTGTTCGATGAACTGAACCTGTTTCGGCGTCGGGGGAATACCGGGTTTGGGTTCAAGAAATTCCTCCATCTTCATTCCCGAAAACCGCAGGAAATACGGCCATGAATTATGGTACCCCACGACCTCCTCCCCCTGATACGGAGCAAGTTTCAGACGCCATTCGGAGATCTTCCCATCCAAACGGCCGGACCACTCCGAAAAATTCCGCCGGTAATCCGCTTCATGGGAAGGATCGACTGCGGAAAGTTTATCGCAGATCGCTTTCGCCATTTTTCTCGCATTTTCAGGGTCAACCCAATAGTGGGGATTTCCATAAATATGAATGTCCCCCTCGGCACGGCTCACGGGATGATCCGGAACTTCCAAAAGCGCGATCCCCTGTGAAAGGGCCAGTTCGCGCGGACCTCCCGGCATCACCTCTCTATTTCCGGCCGCATCCAGAAGAGGCCCGCGCCACAGTTCCAAATCAAGCCCCGCATGCACAAAAAGTTCCGCCCGTTTCACTTTAAGGACATCACTCGGCTTCGGCTCGATGAAGTGCGGGTTGAACTTCGGCGAAGCGATGGAAGAAACTTCAACATGTTCACCCCCGACGCTCTTCACGAGATCCGCGAAAGTGGAAAGGGTCGCGGTCACTTTTAAGGGTGCTGCGACAGCCGATGCCGCAGAGAAACAGAATCCTGCAAGAGCCAAAAGAAGTATATGCCGTTTCATGGTTTTTCCCTTTCTATGCCACAAAATTACTGTAATTGATGTTTGTGAACGCCGATCGCCATCGTGCCCTGAAGGAAGACGGTATTGTCATCTCCTCCTTGGGCAAAATCGGTATATTTATATTGCAACCGCCACCTTGCGAATTCACTCTGGTAAAAGGTCAGGTATCCGGAAACGGAAACATCTCCGTCCTGGACGGCCACCGCCGGATTCAAATCGACCGGCTCGACATAATCAAACCGGCTTCCGACTCCGAATCGCGGACTGAGCCGGTAATCAACGAGAGAATAAGCCCCCCAGGGCGTTTTGTTGAAATCTGATTCCTTCCGGTCCTGCAGATAGGCCTCTCCCTGAATCTTCAATTTGTTGGTGGGCGTCACATAATGAACCAGCGTCGCGTCTAACCCCAGTACATTCACTTCGAGTGCGGCGTCTGTATCTTTGGAACCAATGACATAGGTCGCTCCGGTTTCAAAGTTTGTCTCATCCGAAATGTCCCAGAAATTTTTAAGGTGCGTATAGAAGGTAGGGCGCCGGCGGGTTTCCCCGAAAAGCGTTCCCCCTTCACCCACACCCCCCTCCAGGACACCCGCCGTCAGTTCGTGCGTCACAGCCGCCCACGGTACCGGAAGAAATCCGGTAAGTTCTACACCGGTGCGCGAAAGCCCTTCCGGTCCGAAATATTTGGAAACGACAAGCGGCTCATCCACGGTGTCAAGCGAATCGCGGTGAAGAGGACTCGCCTTTCCGACTTTCGGCCGCAGCCGGCCGAGTTTCGCTCTGACTCCGGGAAGCCCCCAATGCGTGATATAGGCCTCTTCGAGTGAAGGTGTTTCAAAATCGGAGAAACTGATTGTCGCGTCCATCCGAGAATAAGGATCGATCGGGTGTCCGAAAACAAGTTCCAACTCCCGAGCGCTTAATCGGTCGTTTCCTTCGGTATCGAGCGAACTCTCGGAAAGTTGTCCGGTGATATCGGCCACCACACCGATTTCCGGATTGAAGGCGGAAAGGCCCGCCGTCTGCGGCATCGCGGAAGGGGCCGACGCAACGGGTCCCGGCGCAGGCGCCTTTTGCAACTGGGCATTGGACCGCTCCAATTCCTCAATCCGCTTCCCCTGTTCGTGGATCGTTTTTGATTGTGCTTCAACGGTATTGCGGAGTTCTTCAACCGCTTCCTTAAGGGCGCTAACTTCTCTCTCCACGCTGGAATCCTCCGCATAGAGAGAGGGTGCTAACAGGATGCACCATAGGACTGAACAAATGAATATACTTTTCATTTGGACCTCCAAAAAAATGATCTGGAATATGTTTAGAAACGGAAAATAGTTACGAGGAAAAACTTAGGCGGGTGAAGGGGGTGATCGGTTGGATGGAGCGTTCCGGAAAAACTCTTGCGTGAAGGGGCTGTCCCGAAAAACGAGAAGTGCTACCGGGAGCAACGACATTCCTACCCATGCAAAGAAAGGGACGCCGCTCGCCAGATGCTGACTCAGCCGGCACAAAAGACAATGGTCGTCATCGAGCGCGCGCTTCCCCTCTCCATGATGGTGAGGGAAAAAGGCGAGAATCATTCCCGCCGCGACAAAACCGACGAGAAGGATAAAAATAAATTTTGAAATCGTTTTGGGTTTCATTCTAAGAAGGTAGTCTATGATAAGCGGCTTGCGCTGTCAAGAATTATCCTGTGAGACCATACCGTTTCCCGAGCCACCGTTTGGCCGCCTCGACGGTGATCAAATAAGCGGTCACAATCCCGAGGAGTGCCCCGAAATAGAGGAGCGGGGGCGCCATAAACCCGAAGGGGCGCGCAAAGGGCGTGAAGGGAATGAGACACCCTACAAAGAGAATTAATAAAGAAGTGGCCATGAGAAAAGCGCTCGGTTTGCTTTCAACGAACGGGATTTTGTCCGTCCGGATCACATGAATCACGAGTGTTTGCGTGCACAACGATTCCAAAAACCATCCCGTATGAAAAAAGACTTGGGAGGCGTGAAATCCGAAAAAGAGGATGCCGTAGGTAATAAAATCAAAAAGAGAGCTGATCGGGCCGATCGTGATCATGAATTTCCAGATAGAGGCAACATCCCAGGGCCTTGGCTTCGTCAAATAGGCCTCGTCGACGTTATCCGTCGGGATAGCGACCTGTGACAGATCATAAAGGAAATTATTGAGAAGAATCTGAATCGGCAGCATTGGCAGAAACGGCAGAAACAGGCTTGCCCCCGTCATGCTGAACATGTTTCCAAAATTGGAACTCGCCCCCATCTTGATGTACTTCACGATATTTCCGAAAGTCCTCCGTCCCTCCGTGACCCCGTCGGCAAGGACCGTGAGGCTCTTCTGCAAAAGGATCATATCCGCCGATTCCTTGGCGATGTCGACCGCGTTATTGACGGAAATCCCGACATCGGACACCTTGAGGGAGGCGGCGTCATTGATGCCGTCACCGAGATAGCCAACAATATGCTTATTTTTCTGGAGTGCCCGCACCACCCGCTCCTTCTGCAGGGGGGACAGCCGCGCGAACACGTCCACCTGCTCCACCCGTTCTCCTAACTCTGCCTCCGTCAGCCGATCAACCAATTCACCCGTCACCAGCTCCTTGACATCAAATCCCACATCCCGGCAAATTTTTTGGGCCACCAGTTCATTATCACCGGTCAGCACCTTTAAGGCGACGCCCAGTTTCTTGAGAGCCAGGATCGCCCTTTTGGCCGTCGGTTTCGGCGGATCCAAAAAGGCCAGATACCCCTTGAGCGTCAGATCCCCTTCATCCTCCTTTGAATAAACCGCCTTCGTGCCGTCCATTTCTTTATAGGCGACGGCCAATACCCTAAACCCGTCGCGCCCCAGGGCGTCGCACTCTTCTTTCAGGTCCGAAAGAATCAAAGGCTCCATTTCAAACAACTCGCCGTCCAGCTCATAGTGGCTGCATCGTTTAACGATCTCTTCCGGCGCCCCTTTACTGATAAAGCGGTGCTTTCCTTCGGAAGCGACGACGACAGACATGATTTTTCTGGAAAAATCGAAAGGGATCTCGTCGACTTTCTTGAAGGACTTCACCACCAGTTTTTCATGTTTCAGAATCGAACGGTCCAAAAGATTCTTGAGGCCCGTCTGGTAAAAGCTGTTCAAGTAGGCGTCCTTCAGGACCTCTTCGTTTTCCTTCCGGATCACATCGCAATGCCTCTCCAGCACAATCCGGTCGAGTGTGAGCGTCCCGGTTTTGTCCGTGCAGAGAATATCCATCGCCCCCAGGTTCTGAATGGAATTGAGCCTCTTCACGATCACCTGCTTCTTGGACATCGCGATAGCGCCTTTCGAGAGGTTAATGGCGATCAGCATCGGGAGCATCTCGGGCGTCAAGCCGACCGCGACGGCGAGTGAAAAAAGAAGGGCCTCCAGAATATTTTTCTTCAGAAAGGCATTGGTCAAAAAAATAATGACGACCATCACGACCATGAGCCGGACCATCATCCAGGTAAACTGCCGGATCCCTTTATCAAAACTGCTTTCGACGCGTATCGTCGCCAGTCTTCGGGAAAGTTCCCCAAATTGGGTCGACACCCCTGTCCGGATAGCGACCCCCAGGGCGGTGCCGCTCACCACACTAGACCCCATAAAGGCGATGTTGGCTTGGTCCGACGGTGAATGAGTTTTCGGAGAAGCGGGACCGGCGATCTTCTCAATGGGAAAAGACTCCCCCGTGAGCGAAGACTGGTTGATAAACAGGTCCTTACAGGAAATAATCCGGAGGTCCGCGGGAATCATGTCTCCCGCGTAGAGATCAATGATGTCCCCCGGGACAATTTCGCGGATTTTCACTTCCCGGGATCTCCCGTTCCGGTAAACCGTGGAGGTCGCC
>OBEQ010507433.1_pt1 | contig 29744 bp, 28 predicted proteins | sample 1670901 | NCBI WGS metagenome assembly OBEQ01 (sample SAMEA104232315, study PRJEB22302) | groundwater metagenome | biome: forest; feature: aquifer; material: groundwater | place: USA | collected 2011-08-07 | depth 5.4 m
GGTGCTGGTGGTGGTGCTGCTGGCGCTGGTGTCACTGGCGGCGGCAACATTGTTGCCGGTGTCTCGCTGCCAGCAGGAACAGATATAGGTTGTTGCGGTTGCTGCTGTGGCGGCATCGTAGTAGTGGGTTGCGCTGGTTGCGCTGCATTAGGTTGCGCTGGCTCAGTTTGTTGTCTTCGTGGAATTTGAAATGGATTGGGTGGCTTCGGTCCTGATCCATGTTCAATGGCAGGTGCTTGACCAGATTGCTTATTATCCATCGTATTTTCTGGGGTTTGAATTTGTAAATTGCCATTCATATCGACAATCGTCATTTGCTGTTCGCCGCCAGCGGCCACTACTTGAATATTATTTGTTGATGTATTTTCATTCGTAGATGCAGCGATTGCATAAGTAATATCGAGCATAATACTTACCATCATTACCATCACCATAAAAAATAGTCGCTTCATAAAAATTCCTTTTATACTTTTATATAAATTCACTGCAACCAGCTTGATGAATCATAAACTTAACCTTTAAAAAATAAAAGCGCGTAAAAACAAAAGCACCGCAGAGAGGTGTTTTTGCGTTTTATTATAATTGCACCTATTTCCACTCTGTGATTAAATCTTTCACCTATGACGCAAACCACTCATCCTCATGACAACTACGATTCAGAAGAATTAGCAAAATTTGCTGCTCTAGCGGCGCATTGGTGGGATCCAGCAGGCGAGTTAAAAACCTTGCATCAACTCAATCCTATTCGATTAAATTATATTCAACAAAAAACTACGCTGGCTGATAAAAAAGTGATAGATATTGGTTGTGGCGGAGGCATTTTGAGTGAAAGCTTAGCGCAAGCAGGCGCCATCGTAACAGGTTTAGATTTAAATAAATCCTTAATTGAAACAGCAAAATTGCATCAATTACAATCTGGCACCCAAGTAGAATATCTATATCAATCAGCAGAAGCGCTCGCAGCAATGCGACCTGCACATTATGACATCGTCACTTGTTTTGAAATGTTAGAACATGTGCCGGATCCGGCCGCCATTGTTGCTGCATGCGCAACGCTCGTCAAACCGCAAGGCCTTTTGTTTTTTTCTACCTTAAATCGCAATCTCAAATCGTATCTGTTTGCGATTCTGGGTGCAGAATATATTTTAAAATTATTACCGAAAAATACGCATGATTATGCAAAATTCATTCGACCTTCTGAATTAGATCAATGGATAAGACAAGCGCAATTGCAGGCGCAGGAAATGAAAGGGATTGCGTATTCGCCCATTACTAAACAATTTACGTTAAGTGATGATATTTCTGTTAATTATATTTTTTATGCGACAGCGTAATTATTAAGGAATAAATAATGGCTAACCCTATCAGCGCCGTTTTATTTGATTTAGATGGAACATTGGTTGATACCGCTCCTGATCTATTGCGTGCGCTCAATACGTTGCGCCGCGAATATGGATTTGATGAGTTATCCTTGTCTGCCATTCGACCGCAAATTAGTTTAGGTTCTAAACCTCTGATCAAACAATTATTGGGCATAGAAGAAAATCATCCGCAGTTTTTGCATTTGCGCGCGCGATTTTTTGATCTTTATCAACATCACATTGCTGATGCCACACAATTTTTTCCTGGGATTGAAGAAGTATTAATGCATTTAGAAACCAATCACATTCCCTGGGGCATTGTCACCAACAAATTAAAACGTCATACCATTGAATTATTGAAAATATTAAAGATTGATCATCGCCCAGCCTGTGTTGTGTGCGGCGATACATTATCAACATATAAACCGCATCCCGAACCAATTTTGCATGCCTGCGAATTAATCAAAAAAATGCCGGCAAATTGTTTATATGTCGGTGATTCAGCAACAGATGTGATCGCGAGTAAAGCGGCAGGAACACAATCATTAGTGGCACTCTATGGCTATATTGGTAATGAAGATCCGTTGGCATGGGAAGCAGATGGCTATGTGCGCGATCCGCTAGAGATTTTAACCTGGTTGCAATGATCGCTTGATCGCAGCGCTTAAACCAACTTCACCCCTGCCGCTTGCATGTCTTTCAACGCACGCGCGCTATCACCTGGTTGCAAATCCACGCCACGACACGCATCAGCGATCACATACACATTAAACTCTTCATGCACTGCATCTAACGCAGAAAAATTGACACAATAATCGGTTGCAAGTCCCATCAAATAAACATCGATGACACCATGCGCACGTAAATAATCGCTTAATCCTGTTGCTCGACGATGTGCGTTATCAAAAAACGCGCTGTAACTATCAATGGTTTTATCTGTTCCCTTATAAAAAATTTTTTGGATTTTTTGTGTTGCTAAAAGTGGATGAAACGCGGCGCCTGACGTATGTTGCACGCAATGCACCGGCCATAAAATTTGCGGAATACGATGTCCTTGATGATCATTTGGAAAAACCGAAAGATCGTGAACAGTAATATCTGATAAAGTATCCTCTAACAAAATAACGTCCCCTACTTTTTTGCCAGGATGATTCGCCGCAAAACTCATATGATCTCGCGGATGCCAATCTTGTGTTGCCACAATAAAATCAAATTGTTGTTGTAATTGATTTGCTAGCGAAATGACCTCATCAGCTCCAGGCACCGCCAAACTGCCTCCTGCACAAAAATCATTCTGTAAATCAACCATAATAAATACTTTTTTATTTGTCATCACCACTCCATTTAATTAAAATGCTATTAATTAAAATGCCCTTAATTAAAATATGTTATAAATTTTAGAATGACTTACTATACCAAAATACTTATGCCAAACACATTGATATCACTTTCTCATCACGGCCTATTAAAAATTAGTGGCAGCGATGCGCAAAAATTTTTACAAGGTCAATTGACGTGTGATGTGACTAAACTGCAAGACACAACCAGTTGTATGGGTGCACATTGTAACCCGCAAGGACGCATCATCAGTTTGTTTTATTTATTTCAATGGCAAGAGGCATATTATTTAGTAATGTTGCGCGAGATGATACCTATTGCATTGCACGCTTTAAAAAAATATGCGATTTTTTATAAAACTGAATTAAACGATGTCAGTAATTTGTTTGAAATTGTTGGCATGACCACCACAAACACTCTCGTAACAAATAGTATTGTGACTATTCCTGTCACTGCCACGCGTCATATGATTATTAGAGAAAAACAAGAAAATACCGAACCAGAAAAATTTCATGCTCATGATGATGAATGGCTGTGTTTGGATATCACCGATGGCATTCCACATATACACCCAGCAACCAGCAGCAAATTTTTACCGCATGAATTAAATTTACCCGCATTACATGCCGTCAGTTTTGATAAAGGTTGTTATACCGGTCAAGAAATTATTGCGCGCATGCATTATCGCGGCAAATTAAAACAACAATTAAAAAGTATTATTTTAACTGAACCTCTCCCACAACCGCCTATCATCGGCGCTGATTTATCTCAACAACTAGGTGATCAACAAAAAATGATCGGCACAATTGTTGATGTTTGTCCGCAACATCCAGGGTATAATCAGTATCACGTTTTAATGGTAACAAACATTTCATAACGTGAGCCGACAATGACAAAAAAATTACGTATTGCCATCGCACAACTGAATTTAAAAGTCGGTGATATCACTGGTAATTTACAAAAACATATTAGCGCGGCAACTCATGCGCGCGATCACTTATCCGCTGATGTAATTATTTTTCCTGAATTAAGCATCATTGGTTATCCTGCGGAAGATTTATTATTGCGACCTGCGTTTTTAGAAGCAGCAGACGCAGGATTAAATCATTTAATAAAAAAAATTAATGGGATTCATTATCTTGTTGGTCATCCACGCGCAACACCAGCAGGCGTGCAAAATACTTGTTCATTGATTAAGGATGGAATTATTCTCGGACAATATGCCAAACAATATTTGCCTAATTATGGTGTGTTCGATGAACGTCGTTATTTTATACCAGGTAATAAAACCTGTGTTGTTCCCATTCAAGGTGTGCCTGTTGGTTTAGTGATTTGCGAAGACTTGTGGCACCCCGCTCCCACTCGTGATGCTGTTCAGCAAGGCGCACGCATTATTTTATCGCCAAATGCATCGCCGTTTGAAATGGATAAATACCATCAACGTGCAACCATCTTAGCAACGTTAGCACAACAAAATCATGTCGCTATTATCTATGCTAATCTCATTGGTGGCCAAGATGGCGTGATTTTTGATGGCGGTTCCATGGTGGTCAATGCAGCAGGATTGGTTTGTCAAACCGCTGATTTTTTTCGTGAACATATTTTTCCGGTTGAGATTGATATCACGCCTAAACATACAATAATAGAAAAAAAAGCATTAATACTGCCTGGTTTTGAAGAAAGCATGTATCTGGCATTGGTATTAGGGGTGCGTGATTATATTGAGAAAAATAATTTTTCGAATGTAGTAGTGGGCGTATCAGGTGGCATTGATTCGGCATTAACTTTGGCAGTTGCTGTCGATGCCTTAGGAAAAGATCGCGTCACGGCGGTGCTGATGCCATCGCGTTACACAGCTGATATCAGCATGCAAGATGCGAAAGAATTAATCGACAACTTACAGGTAAAATCTGACATTATTTCGATTGAACCAGTTTATCAATCATTTTTGGAAACACTCGCACCATTTTTAAAAGATAAAAAAACAGGTATCACTGAAGAAAATATTCAAGCACGTTGTCGCGCAGTCATTTTAATGGCGCTCTCAAATAAATTCAGGCAGTTAGTATTGACGACAGGTAATCGCAGCGAATTAGCGGTGGGTTATTGTACGTTATATGGTGATATGGCAGGAGCATATGCTGTATTAAAAGATGTTTTCAAAACAGAAGTGTATCAATTAGCATTGTATCGCAATAAACAACAAGCAGTGATTCCACAACGCAGTATTGAGCGCGCGCCAACGGCTGAATTAGCTTTCGATCAAACCGACCAAGATTCATTGCCACCGTATCCTATTTTAGATGAGATTTTGCGGGCATATCTCAATCACAGTAAAAGTATGGATGAGATTATTGCCGATGGTTTTGCGCGCGACATGGTCGTAAAAGTAATTAATATGGTACATAAAAATGAATACAAACGTAGTCAAATGCCAGTGGGCACGCGTGTTAATCATCAATCATTTGATAAAGAATGGCGTTATCCACTGACGAATGGGTTTTGATGTCGGTGGATGACGACGCTACACATTCACTCGAAACACTACACTGGCGTTGTCGGATAATTATATTGCCATACCAAGCGCGCATCTTCTTCTAATTTTGTGACACCTAATTTTTGATATGACAAAATCATTAATCGCAATCCATCTTTCACAGCCGGCGCACCTTGATAATGCGCAACTAAATCACTTGCACGATTAGCAGCGGCCACATACGCACCACGATCATAATAATATTGCGCGATTTTTAATTCTTGATTAGCCATCATATTACGCAAATAAATCATGTATTGATGCGCAGCGGGTGCGTAATAACTATTTGGATAACGTGTGGCAACAATATCAAAATCGGCAAATGATTTTTGCATTTGGGTTAAATCACGTGTTGCTAAATCGAGCGCGAAGAAACGTTCAACCACACCTAAGTTTTGATAATAATCGGAAATGCCGCGCATATAATAAGCATAATCAACGTTTGGACTAATAGGATGCAAACGCACGTAACGATCTGCTGCGGCAACAGACATTGCATATTCTTCTTTCATGTAATAAGCATAAATTAAGAAGAGTTGCGCTTTTTCAGTTTCATTACCAAATGGATATTGTACATCAAGTGCTTCAAAACGCTTGATAGCTTCACTGTAACTTTTATCTTGAAGGGCTTCTTTGCCAGCTTGATAAATTTGTTGTGGGGTTTCGTCTTTGTACGCTTCGGATGGCGTGGTGGTAGTAGAACAAGAGGAAAGCAAAATGATTGACATGATAAAAATAAAAAATATTAGTTGTTGCGTTAGTTGTTGCCATGTTTGATGTATTATTTTTGTCATACAAATACCTTTACTTATTTTCAAAAAAAAATGCGCCCTAAAAGCACCCTCACCCCAACCCCTCTCCCCTCGCAAAAAACACTCCGGGAGAGGGGATGTACTAATTCAGCCGCTCTCCCCTCGCATGCAAGCGATGCACTCAGTCGTAATCGTATTTAATTACAGCGCGTGCATTGTAAACCAAGTTCTGGCATCATTCACAGGATTATGTTATTGCATCACACACTTATTATTCCTGACGAATATGCAAATGTCCGGCTAGACCAAGCACTCGCTAAGCTCATGCCAGATTATTCGCGTACACAAATTCAAGTATGGATTGAAGCAGGCGATTTGTTAGTAAACAATCGCGCTGTCAAAGCGAAGCACAAAGTAAAAGGTGGTGAACAAATCGTCATTCACACCACGCTTGAGCCGGCCGTGATATCTATCGCACAACCCATACCACTCAATATTATTCATGAAGACGATGCCATCATCATTATTAATAAATCTATTGGGATGGTGGTACATCCTGGTGCTGGTAACGCCGATCATACTTTACTCAATGCCCTCTTACATCACGCGCCCGCTTTACAACAATTACCGCGTGCCGGTATTTTACATCGACTCGATAAAAATACCTCTGGATTATTAGTGATTGCGAAAACAGCGAATGCATTAAAAAATTTATCGCTCCAATTAAAAAAACATGAATTACAGCGTGAATATCAAGCGATTGTGTATGGAAAAATGATTAGCGGTGGCAAAGTTGATGCGCCAATTGATCGTCATCCCGTGCAGCGCAAACGCATGGCGGTTGTTGAAACAGGTAAAACAGCGGTGACACATTATCGTGTCGCTGAAAAATATCGCGCGCATACGCGTTTAACGATTCAATTAGAAACAGGACGCACGCACCAAATTCGTGTCCACATGGCGCATATTCATCATCCCGTTGTCGGTGACAGTGTCTATGGTGGTCGTTTGCGTTTAACAAAAAAAATGACGCCGGCATTGATTGATATGTTGCGACAATTTAAGCGTCAAGCATTACATGCATTTGCCTTGGGATTGACCCATCCCATTACTCAGCAATGGGTACGTTATGAAGCACCATTACCAGAAGATATGCAGCAATTGATCGCCGTATTAAAAGCAGACGCCATGGAAAAATAAAATGAAATATATCCAACCACACTGGCCAGCGCCGCAACATATCAAAGCATATACAACGGTGCGTAGCAGTTGGGGGACACGCCAACCGCATCACGATGTCAATGAAACCTATACCGAAGAAGAAAGTCAGCAATTAGAAAATTTATTGCAATTACCAAACGCTCCTTTGTGGGTCACGCAAAAACATACGGCAATCGCTATTCAAGCCAGTGTGGAAAATAAAAGAAAAATAGCAGATGCCACTTTTACTAATGAACGACAGCAAGTCTGTATTGTGATTACCGCTGATTGCTTGCCTATTTTGATTTGTGATCAACGTGGCACTGAAGTCGCCGCCATCCATGCGGGATGGCGTGGGTTAGCTGCTGGTATCATCGAAAATACCGTGGCACAACTACGACAATCACCTGAAAATCTGCTAGTATGGCTCGGCCCTGCGATTGGACCAACTAAGTTCGAAGTAGGCAACGATGTGTATGATGTCTTTGTAAATAAAAACACGATCAACACCGCCGCATTTACCGAAATAGGATATAAAAATAAAGAGCAAAAATGGCTTGCTAATCTTTATAAACTCGCCACAATACGCTTGCAACAACAAGGGATTACTCGCATTTATGGCGGCGATTTCTGTACCTATACCCAAGAAGAATTATTTTTTTCTTACCGTCGCGATCAGAAAAAAACCGGACGTATGGCGAGCGTTATTTGGATTAATAATTAACGAGATTAACGAGGAACCCTGATGACATACTACATTGCTAAAATGAAAAGTTTATTGGTCACTCTTATTACGTTTTGCGCGCTGGTTTTTACAATAACCGCGTCTGCCGGCAAGACACCTATCGATAATAGTATTGCGCCCATGTTGCAAAAAGTGTTGCCGGCGATTGTGAATATTAAAGCACAAATAAAAATAACTGATTTAAATACGTTGCAAGAAATACAAAAACAGCGACAAAGTCAAAATAAAAATAATAATGGCAATCAACAACAACCAGAAGAACCAGGCCCCATTCCCGATATGGCTGTTTCCGTTGGTTCTGGTGTGATTGTTGATGCAAAAAATGGCTATATTTTAACAAATGCGCATGTGGTCAGTGATGCGCAAATCGTTACCGTCACCTTAAGTGATAGCCGACGTTACACCGCAAAAATTGTCGGTGTAGATAAAGCATCTGATGTGGCCTTATTACAAATTAAAGGAAAATTATTAACTGCGATTCCACTGGGTGATTCAAATAATTTGAAAGTGGGTGATTTTGTGGCAGCGATTGGTAACCCGTTTGGCTTAAGTCAAACAGTCACCTCAGGCATTGTGAGTGCATTAGGACGTAATGCCTTAGGGATAGAAAATTATGAAAACTTTATTCAAACTGATGCGCCCATTAATCCAGGAAATTCGGGCGGTGCGTTGATTAATATGCAAGGTCAATTAGTGGGAATTAATACTGCCATTTTAGCGCCTGATCGCGGCAGCATTGGTATTGGTTTTGCCATTCCTGCCAACATGGCAAAAAGTGTGATGGACCAATTAATTAAATACGGTGATGTAAAACGCGGCCTATTAGGCATTGGTGCGCAGGATATTACGCCAGAATTAGCGAACGCCTTTAATCTCAATATCACGAGAGGGGCAGCCATCACACAAGTATTAACTGATTCGCCTGCACATCAAGCAGGATTACAAGTGGGCGATATTATTATTTCAGTAAATGGCAGCCAGGTAAAAAATGCAGGTGATGTGGTCAATACCATTGGTTTTTTACGGGTGGATACAAAAACCAATATTGAAGTATTACGTAATAACAAACAATTAACGATGTCAGTGACCTTGTCTGATCCAAAAAAACGTCGGCAAATCATCGAACAATTAGATCCATTCTTGTTTGGTGTGGGATTAAAAGATTTTACTTTATTCAGTCCGGTATATGGCAATATTCAAGCCGTGTTAGTGGTGTCAGTTGAACCAGATACATTGGCATGGAATTCTGATTTACGCCCGGGTGACATTATCACCTCGGTGAATCAACAGAAAACAAAAAATATTGAAGAATTAAAAGCAACTGTTGCAAAAGGAAATAAAATGTTGTTATTAAATATTATTCGTGGACCAGGCGCGATTTTCTTGGTGATAAATAGAGAAGAGGTTTAAAAGTAAAAGCTGTTCTTCAGACAGCTTTCCAAATAATTAGGAGCTTCATTACATGACCAAACCCATGAAGAAAATGCTCATCTTCGTTGGCATCTTTTTTGTTTTAGTTTTTGGCTGGTATGGCGTTAAGAAAATTTTCTTTTTCTGGTATATGTCAACGTTTGAACAGCCAGCAGTCACTATTTCTTCTAGTATGGCAATGAGTAAAACCTGGCAATCTTATTTAACTGCTGTCGGCAGTTTAACTGCCGTGAACGGCGTGGAATTATCGCCTGATGTCTCTGGCATTCTTAGTGAAATTCGTTTTAATTCGGGGCAATATGTCAAAAAAGGCGATATTGTCGCGACACTCGATACCAGTTTAGAACAAGCCGAATTAAAAGATAATTTAGCCAAATTAAAATTAGCGCAACTTTCTTATGACCGCGACAGAACATTATTTAATAAACGCGTTTCTTCGCAAGCTGCCTTGGATACCCGTTTTGCGGAATTACAAGAAGCCGAAGCTGGTGTGCAATCCGTTCAAGCGAAAATCAAACAAAAAACCATACGCGCACCTTTTGATGGTCGCATCGGTATACGGCAAATTAATTTGGGTCAATATATTTCACCTGGCACACCCATGGTGACATTACAATCATTAAGCCCGTTATACGTCATGTTTAATATGCCTGAACAATTTTTACCAAATTTATATCTCAATCAATCCGTGAGCGTGAATGTGAATTTTGGTAATGGCAAAGTGGTTAATGGCGCAATCACTGCCATCAATTCGAAAGTGGAACAAATCACGCGCAATGTATTAATTCAAGCAACCATTCCCAATGACAAATATGTGTTATATCCCGGCATGTTTGCACTCGTTAAAATATGGTTGAAAGAACAAAAAAACACGATCGTCATTCCACAAACTGCCGTGTCATATAGTTTAAGTGGCGACTATGTTTTCCTCATTAAAAATGAAAGCAAATCTAAAAAAGATGAGCCCAACTGGCATGTTTATCGCCAATATGTAAAAGTGGGCGAACGTCGCAGCAATGAAGTGTCTATTCTGAAAGGTTTAAAATCTGGCGACATGATCGTCAGTTCCGGTCAATTAAAATTACAAAACGGCACACGTGTTGTGATTGATAATAGTGTGGAGTTGTAAATCGTATGTCATTCACTGATATTTTTATTAAACGTCCCGTTTTAGCCTGCGTACTCAGTTTATTAATTTTATTATTCGGTTTGCGCGCATTAAGCGATATGGAATTACGACAATTTCCGAAAATGGATAATGCCGTGATTACGATTACGACCAGTTATCCTGGTGCAAGTTCTGATTTAATCCAAGGATTTATTACCACGCCGTTAGAAAAATCCGTAGCAAGTGCTGATGGCATTGATTACCTCACCTCACAAAGTATAGAAGGTGCTAGCACCATTACCGCTTATATTCGGCTGAATTACGATCCGAATGTGGCCATGACCGATATCATGGCGAAAGTATCGCAAGTCACTAATCAATTACCGAAAGAAAGTAATCAACCCGTGATTTTAAAATCAACCGGCAGTGATTCCGCACTGATGTACATTGGCTATAGCAGTGATGACATGTCGAATGTGCAAATCACCGATTATTTATCGCGTATTGTGCGACCGAATTTGCAAACCGTGGCCGGCGTTGCGAACGCAGAAATTTTAGGCGGACAAATATACGCCATGCGCGTGTGGTTAGACACAGAAAAAATGGCGGCGTTGCAAGTGTCACCGATTGAGGTAGCCGCTGCACTCGAAAAACAAAACTTTCAAACAGCGGCGGGTCAAACCAAAGGTAAATATGTTTTATTTAATATTGATGCGAAAACGAATTTGCAATCGCCAGAACAATTCGGCGAAATCGTCATTAAAAATATTAATAATACCTTGGTGCGTTTGAAAGACATTGGCAAAGTAGAATTAGGCGCTGAAAATTATGATTCAATAGTAAAAATGGTGTGTTTATTGGGATTAATGCCACACCCGCAGCGAATCCATTGACGGTCATCGATGATGTTAAAAAAATTCTGCCGACGCTTTCTAATAATTATCCGCCAGAATTGCAAAGCAAAATTGTGTATGACAGTACCGAATACATTCGCAGTTCTATTCACGAAGTCATGTATACCATTATTGAAGCAACCATTATTGTGGTCTTAGTCATTTTTATTTTTATTGGCGCCGCGCAAGCCGTTACCATTCCCGTTGTCACGATTCCTTTGTCACTCATTGGTGTCTGTTCACTCATGTTTGCCATGGGTTATTCTATTAATTTGCTGACGTTATTAGCGATGGTCATCGCCATTGGTTTGGTGGTCGATGATGCCATTGTCGTTGTCGAAAATATTTATCGCCACATTGAAGAAGGTTTAAGTCCTTATCAAGCAGCACTGACGGGCGCGAAAGAAATTACTTCGCCGATTATTTCTATGACGACGACATTAGCGGCGGTCTATGCGCCTATTGGTTTCATGACCGGATTAACCGGTGCCTTATTTAAAGAATTTGCATTTACTTTATCATTAGCCGTGATTATTTCTGGTCTGATTGCGTTGACATTATCGCCGATGATGTGTTCGAAAATTTTGACGCATGCCATGATGCAACAACGTTTAGTAAAATACATTGATGGTGTTTTTGAAAAATTAAAAAATAGTTATGCAAATAAATTGCGTGCGGTATTAGATCACAAATATGTTGTCTTAGCATTTGCTGGCATTATGCTAACCGGTTGTTTATTCATTGCGATGACAACCACCACTGAACTCGCGCCTGATGAAGATCAAAGTATTGTGTTTATGCAATTATCAGCACCGCGTTACGCGAACATAGAATACACCACCAAATTCACCGATCAATTAACCGCTATTTTCAATTCCATTCCTGAACAAGCAGATTCGTTTGTCGTCAATGGCATGGGCGCAGTCAACATAGCCATTGCTGGAATGATTTTAAAACCGTGGGGAGAACGCGATAAATCGCAAGCGCAAGTGATTGAAGTGACACAACAAAAAATTGCGAAAATTGCGGGATTAAATGCAGTCGCATTCCCCTTGCCTTCTTTACCAAGTAATGCCAGCGGGTTGCCGGTGCAATTTGTTTTAACCTCAACAGAAGATTTCGTTGTGATTTATCAAGTATTAAAAAGATTAGAAGAAGTTGCGATGAAGAGCGGAATGTTTATGTTTACTGACTCCGATTTGAAATTTGAAAAACCGATGTTAGAAGTGAATATTAATCAAGATAAAGCAGCGAGCATGGGAATTAGCATGGGAAATATTGGTAATTCACTTGCTATTTTATTGGGCGGTAATTATATCAATCGCTTTAGTGTGTATGGCCAAAGTTATCAAGTGATTCCACAAGTGTTTCAAGAGTTTCGCTATAACCCAGACACTATTAATAATTATTATGTCACGACTGATGGCGGCGATTCGGTACCGTTATCCAGTATCGTTAATATAGAAGTCACTACGCAACCGAATGAGTTATATCATTTCCAACAATTAAATTCGGCAACCTTATCAGGCATGATGATGCCAGGAAAATCGATTACTGATGGTTTAAATTTCTTGGAAACTGAAGCAAAGAAAATTTTACCCAGTAGTTTCAGTTATGATTATGCTGGTCAATCACGTCAAGTCATTCAAGAAGGTTACACCATGATGTATACCTTTTTCTTTGCATTATTAATTATTTATTTAGTGTTATCTGCGCAATTTGAAAGTTTTCGTGATCCATTAATTATTTTAATCAGTGTGCCATTATCGATTATTGGTGCGTTATTGCCACTGCATTTAGGTTTGGCGACATTGAATATTTATACCGGTATTGGATTGGTCACTTTAATTGGCTTGATTAGTAAACACGGAATTTTAATGGTGGCGTTTGCCAATCAATTACAACAACATGACGGCTTGGATAGACATGATGCTATTTTAAAATCAGCGTCACTGCGTTTACGTCCTATTTTAATGACAACAGTTGCCATGGTGTTGGGTGTGGTGCCATTGATTTTGGCGACGGGTGCTGGGGCAAAAAGTCGTTTTGATATTGGTTTGGTGATTGCATGTGGTATGACAGTTGGTACGTGTTTTACCTTGTTTGTGGTACCGACGATGTATACGTTATTGGCGAAAGTGAAAAGAAAAGAATAACGACGCTGGATGACCACCGCCCCCCTTTGGACCGCGCAATGACGGAATGTGAAAGACGTAAAATTAAGGTAACTAATTACTCAATAACTCTTCCACTCCGCCAACTTTTGCAATCGATAAAATATCTTTTGAAAGATGCGTCAACTGAATTTTTTTATTATTTTTTTCTGCCCATTTTTTCCATTCAATCATGAGCGCAACAACCACGCTATGACTGACTTTTAATTTTGAAAAATCAATTTGCCAAGTGGTTTGTGTCGCATCATGATTAAATGTTTGAATGCTTTGCGTGTAAATAGACATGGCATTGGAAAAATTAATTTCTTCGGAAAGAAGTAATGTGTTGTTGGATTGGATTGTGATGGTTGTCATGTGGGTTCTCTCAGCTCATCAACGATTATTTCATTATCGATTATTATGCCTAGACATACGTTGTAATAATTGATCCATATTCCCACTTGATAAAATACTCGCAAATTGTGAGCGGAAACTATTTAACATACTCACACCTTCTACCGACATATCATATAATTTCCATGACCCACCCACATGCAACAATCGATAAGACACTTGGATAGGTTGCGATTCTGAACTCGTAATTTCACTATTCACCACTATTGAATTTAATCCTTGATAACCACCGCGCACGGGGAAAAAACGAATTTGTTGATCGCTATAAGAAGTCAATGCAGAAGCATAGGTACGAATCAAAGTTTGCGTAAACTCTTTTTTAAATTGTTCGCGTTGTGCTGATGTTGCATTATTCCATGCTTGCGGCGGCAATACACGTTTTGACATTTCATCTAAATCTGCATTCGGTACCACATATTGATACGCCAAGTTATACACAACTTGTGGTTTCGTTTTTAATGTCGCTTTATTTGCTTTTAATCCTGCAATCATACTATCTGCGACATTTTGTAACATCGCGACTGGATCACTGTCAGCATAAGTTGGTGTCGCAATAAAAAGTTGTGTGATTAAAATCAGTAAATAAATTAAAAAAGAATGTTTAAAAATTTTAAATTGTTTGAGTTGATAATTTTTTTTCGTCATGTTCGTCATGAATGTTTCTCCTGGTAGTAATAGTCGTAATAATATTTAAAAACATTTTTCCCTCACCCTAACCCTCTCCCGCTATCAAGATCATCTACTAGCAAAACACTATCTTGGCGGGAGAGGGAATTAAAAGCTAACCTCTCTCCCGCTATTAAAACCTTCTACGTTGCAGGAGAAGTTTACAGGCCTGCTCCCCTTCTCCCGCCATTAAAACCTTTTACGTTGCGGGAGAAGTTTACAGGCCTGTTCCCTCTCTCGCCAAGCTGATGTATTGCTAATAAATATCAGTGATAGCGGGAGAGGGTTAGGGTGAGGGCAAACCGCGCAACCAACCCCTACTCCCCCTTCTTTTCATCCCCACCCATCTTATAAATAAATTGCCCGATTAATTTTTCCAACACCATCGCCGAATTAGTAAATTGAATATCACTTCCCTGTTTCAAAAATGTTTTGCTATACATCGGCGAAATCGCAACATAATTATCGCCCAACAATCCTGCTGTCAAAATCGCCGCCGATGAATCATCAGGAATATCATTAAATTGATTTTCAATGCGCATGGTCACAACCGCTTTAAACGTCACTGGATCCAAATCAATACGCGTCACTTCACCAATTTGCACGCCGCCAATCTTTACTGATGAGCGCGTTTTCAAACCGCCAATATCATCAAACGCTGCCGTCACTATATAACTTTGTGTCGGAAATAAAGTAGTCAGTCCACTGATTTTAAAAGCCAATATTGTCAGCGCAGTCACCGCGCATAATAAAAAAAATCCAACCCCTGTTTCAATTATTCGTTGAGACTGCATTACCATTCCCCTATCATCATGGCTGTTAACACAAAATCCAATCCTAAAACTGCAAGCGATGCATACACTACTGAACGCGTCGTTGCATTCGCAATCCCAGCCGATGTTGGCATTGTAAAATAACCTTGCGCAACCGCTATCCACGTTACGACCGCACCAAACACAATGCTTTTGATGATGCCATTTAAAATATCTAAATGAAAATCAACGGCAGATTGCATATTCGACCAAAACACGCCGGCATCTAATCCCAACCATTGCACGCCTACTAAATAAGCACCATAAATTGCCATGACATTAAAAATAATAGTAAGTAACGGCAGCGAAATAAATCCGCCCCAAAAACGTGGCGAAATCACACGTCGTAGCGGATCAACTGCCATCATTTCCATACTGGATAATTGTTCAGTCGTTTTCATCAACCCAATTTCTGCTGTCAACGCAGATCCCGCACGCCCCGCAAATAAAATTGCAGTCACAACCGGTCCCAACTCACGTGCCACACTCAACGCCACGAGCGGCCCTAATTGTTGTGATGCGCCAAATTTTGCAAGCGTATGATAACCTTGCAGCGCTAATACCATGCCAATAAATAAACTGGAAACAATAATAATTAATAATGACAACACGCCTTCCGCATAAATTTGTTGCATCACTAACGGAAAATTTTTACGAAAATGTGGCGGATAAAATAGCACACGGTACATCATCATGCCGGATTTGCCCAATTCCCGCATATTTTCTATGCCCCAAGATCCCAATAAAGCGAGTTTGTTATAGCTCATACATCGCTTCCTTCTATTGCTAAAAAATCTTTTGCTAATGGTCTTGCTGGATAATCAAATGCCACCGGACCATCAGGCAATCCTTTAATAAATTGCTGTAACTGATTGGATGATTGTTGAGTAATTTCATCGGGCGTGCCATGACCAATCACTTTTTTATCCGCAATAATATACACATAATCAGAAATAGTTAATGTTTCCGCGACATCGTGCGATACAATCACACTCGTCAATCCTAATGCATCATTTAATGTCCGAATCAGTTTCACTAATACACCCATAGAAATCGGATCTTGTCCGCTAAATGGCTCATCATACATGATGAGCTCTGGATCGAGCGCAATCGCCCGCGCCAATGCCACCCGTCGCGCCATACCGCCCGATAGTTCCGATGGCATTAAATCCACTGCACCCCGCAATCCCACCATTTGCAATTTCATTAACACTAACGTGCGTATCAAAGAATCAGACAATGACGTGTGTTCGCGCAATGGAAAAGCCACGTTTTCAAATACATTGAGATGGGTAAACAAGCCACCACTTTGAAATAATAAACCCATGCGTTTCCGCAATTGATAAATTTTTTTTCGGGACAATTGATGAATATTTTTCTCAAATACATGGATGCTACCCGTAGTCGGTGTTAATTGCGCACCCATTAAACGCAATAAAGTGGTTTTCCCAGTACCACTCGGACCCATAATGGCAGTCACTTTACCGCGCGGGATTACCATATCAACATCATCAAAAACGACTTTTCCGTTTTCATGCTGAAAAGATAAATGACTTATTTCAACCAGGTTTTTATTCATGGCGTAAGTGTCGCAAATGATGCAGCAAAATGCTAGGGGCGGATAATTATTAACCCTCACTTTTGTTATTGCGGCACGAAGCACACTAGAAGTGATGACTCGGAATAAGGTGAGCCTGAATATGACTTTGATCACGCTTATTTATAATGATTAATATTTCTAGCCAACCTAAATAATGAATGACATCCGCGAAACGATCATGCTTATTCAGCCTACATTACTTCCACCAGCTCCCACACATTCATTCATACCTAAAATTCCAGGCCCTTTTACCTTACTTTCACAAAAATTAGATAATGTCCTCAATAAACTTAAAAGAATAGAAGATAAAAAAGAGGTTGCAGAGCAAGAAACAGAAGAGATGCAAAACCTACCATAACCCGCTAAAATAGCGCCCAACACAAGCGTCAAGAAGTTAACTAAACCAGTGCATTCCATAGCAGGCATAAGTCAATGAATTTAATGAATATTATTAATAAGAATCCGAATGGGAGCGACGATCTCGCCACAGACATTGAAAAAATCTGCCAATTAGGTCGCAACGTCATCGAAATCGAAGCCAGCATGATTCACTCTCTCCTTCCTCGAATCGATAAAAAATTCGCTGAAGCGTGCCTGTATTTACATCAGTGTGAAGGCCGTATTGTTGTCATGGGCGTCGGCAAATCAGGCCATATCAGCAAGAAAATTGCAGCCACTTTTGCAAGCACGGGCAGCCCCGCTTTCTTTATCCATCCCAGTGAAGCTAAACACGGCGATATTGGCATGTTAACAAAAAAAGACGTGTTATTAGCACTTTCTAACTCAGGTGAATCAGAAGAAATTCTTGCGATTTTACCTTTCATTAAACGCATTGATATTCCACTGATTACCTTAACCGGCCGCCCGCATTCTACACTCGCGCAAGCAGCCACTATTAATCTTGATGTCAGCGTCGAAAAAGAAGCCTGCCCTCTCGGGCTTGCACCCACTTCCAGTACTACTGCTGCTCTCGTCATGGGCGATGCCCTCGCCATGGCACTTTTAGATAAACGCGGATTTACTGAAAAAGATTTTGCGCTATCACATCCAGGTGGCACTTTAGGTCGACGTTTATTATTAAGCGTTGAAGAAGTCATGCATAAAAACGCGGAAATTCCAATTGTTTCTCATCAAGCAACCTTCAAAGAAGCATTGGTTGAAATGACACGAAAAAAATTAGGCATGACTACCATCATCAATGAATCCGGTAAGTTAATGGGTATTTTTACCGACGGTGACGTGCGTCGCGCCTTCGATACCAATGCGGACATTCATCACACGTCTATTCAACAAGTGATGTCAAAAAACCCGAAAACCATTTCGCAAGAAACATTGGCGGCAGAAGCATTACATATCATGGAAACATACAAAATTACTTCTCTTATCGTCGTCAATGATCAACATCACCCGATAGGTGTGGTGCATATTCATGATATTTTGCGCGCAGGCGTTGCGTAATGAATTTCACCTTAGTGCAACAAAAAGCAAAAACCATTCGTTTACTTATTTTAGATGTCGATGGCGTGATGACTTCTGGCCATATTTATTACGGTGCCGATAACCTGGAATTAAAAGGGTTTCATGTGCATGACGGTTTAGGTATTGAATGGCTACAAAAAACCGGTGTTGACGTTGCGATTATTTCAGCAAAAAAATCAGCGGCCACTTTGCATCGCGCACAAATATTAAAAATCAAACATGTGTATTTAGGAAATAGCCATAAATTACCCGCCTATGAAGAATTAAAACAAACATTGAATTTACAAGATGAACAAATTGCGTATATGGGTGATGATTTACCTGATTTACCTTTGTTGCGTCGTGCCGGATTAGCAATTACCGTACCGCAAGCACCTTATATTATTCAACAACACGCTCACCTGATTACAGAAATAAAAGCAGGTGATGGTGCCGTGCGTGAAGTATGTCAATTTATTATGGAAGCGCAACATACTTATGACGCCATTATTGAGTCTTATCAGATATGACTATGACAACATATCCCACCCTCATCATTCGTTTTGTTTTTATTCTCTTTATTGGATTAGTCATGTGGATGACGTTTTCTTATCGCAACAAAGAAGTAATTCCACCAAGTAGCACACCGTTATTACCAGATGCATTCATGGAAGATGTCACTGCTACTTTCATAGATAAACAAGGGCGCATTAGCATGAAAGTGGTCACTCCGAAGTTAGTACATTATGCAAATAATGATACAACGCATTTTACTGCGCCCACGCTCACGCTTTATCGCCAATCTCCTGAACCATGGGTGGTAACTTCTTTACAAGCAAAAGCTTTTCAAGGCATGGAAAAAATTAATTTTTGGGACAATGTTGTCATTCAACACGCAGCGGATAAAAAAAATATTGCGACGACAATCAAAACAGCTACATTAACAGTTTATCCTGAACTACAAACCGCAGAAACCAGTGATTTGATCACCATGATACAACCAAATATCATGGTCAAAGCTACTGGTATGCAAGCAGACATGACCACCGGCAATATTAAATTACTGTCACAAGCACAGGGAGAATATATTCCGGATGTGTAAAAAATATTTCAATAGATTAGTCATATTGTTTATTCTCATTTCGGTTGCCGCCTCCGTCCCTGCTTATGCATTGACGGATGATAGTAAAAAAAAATTATATATTTATGCTGATGCCAGTGATCACAATTATAAAACCGGTGTCACTGTATTTAGTGGCAATGTCAAAATGACGCAAGGGACGACACATTTAACAGCAGAACGCGTTATCACCAAAAGCAATCAACAGAATGCCATTGAAGAAGCCATTGCCTATGGCGATCAACAACTCGCTCATTATTGGACGACGTTGAAAATCGGTGAACCGGAAATCTATGCCGAAGCAAAAGTTATAAAATTTTATCCGTTAATAAATAATATTATTTTAGAAAATGAAGTTTTAATTCGCCAAGGAAAAAACAGTTTTCAAGGCCAATTGATTCTTTATAATAGAGCTCAACAAACAATTACTGTGCCGGCTTCCAAAAATGGTCGCGCGGTATTGTTGTTGGATCCAAATAGAAATGATCATGTTTAATGAATCTGAATAAATAAGATGATGATAAACCATGCCGACAATATTATGCGCTGAACATTTATATAAACGTTATAAATCACGTGAAGTGGTAAAAGATGTGTCGCTACAAGTAAAATGTGGTGAAATTGTTGGGCTATTGGGACCCAATGGGGCGGGTAAAACCACCTCATTTTATATGATGGTGGGTTTGATCCCTGTCGATAACGGCAGTATTTGGATAGATGATCAAGACATTACTAAATTGCCAGTGCATTTACGTGCACAAGCGGGCATGAGTTATTTACCACAAGAAGCCTCTATTTTTCGTAAATTGACGGTTGCACAAAATATCATGGCGATTCTGGAGTTGCGATCGAATCTTACAAAAGCGCAACGCAATATTATCTTAGAACAATTATTAGAAGAATTTCGTATTACCCATATTCGTGATTCGATAGGAGCTAATTTATCCGGTGGTGAAAGACGACGTGCAGAAATTGCGCGCACACTTGCGACTGAACCCACTTTTATTTTATTAGATGAACCATTTGCCGGAATTGATCCTATTTCTGTATTAGATGTGAAGCGCATTATTATGCATTTGCGTAAACGCGGTATTGGTATTTTAATTACTGATCACAATGTGCGTGAAACGTTAGGCATTTGCGAACGCGCTTATATTGTCAATCAAGGAAAAATTATTTGTGAAGGTAGCCCACAAACAATTTTGTCGAATGATGAAGTGCGCGCGGTTTACTTGGGTGAAGAATTTGATTTGTAAATGTAACATTGTCATGCGTAAGCGCTGTTGTCATGCGCAGCGCTGCGCTCAGGATGACAACTTGCGAAATGCAGCGGCAAATATATCATTAACTAGGAAAACATTATGATCAAGCAACAAATTACGATTCAAAATAAATTAGGCATCCATACGCGTGCTGCTGCTAAATTAGTGGATACCGCAAAAAAATTTGAAAGCCGCATTGAACTCATGCACCGTGATCGCATTGTCGATTGTAAAAGTATTATGGGTTTGATTACCTTGGGCGCGCAAAAAGATAATGTGTTAGAAATTGTGGTGGCAGGCAAAGATGAACAACAAGCATTGGCTGCGATTCAACAATTGGTGAATGATAAATTTGGCGAAGATTGATACTCTCTCCCCTTCTCTTCTACGCAGAACCCGCAATCATCATTTCTTCAATTAAAATAGATCCAGTACGAATATTTCCTCGTATATCAATATCATTTCCCACGTCGACGATACGCGCATACATGTCTTGCAGCGTGCTCGCAATTGTAATTTCATGCACTGGATATTGAATTTCACCTTTCTCTATCCAAAAACCAGCAACACCACGAGAATAATCGCCGGTCATGATATTCACTCCATTTCCCATCATGTCTGTCACTAATAAACCTTTATCCATTTGCTTGATTAAATCAGCTAAATTTTTATTGCCATGATGAATTGTTAAATTGTGCACGCCACCGGCATTGCCCGTCGTTTTCGAATTTAATTTACGCGCAGAATACACACCCATTGCATATTGTTGCAAATAACCATTTTCAATAAAAATATTTTCACGTGTCGCCACGCCATCATTATCAAATGGCGAACTCCCTAATGCGCGCGCTAAATGCGGATGTTCTTGCATAGAAATAAAATCAGGAAAAATTTTCTTGCCTAACTGATCAACAAGAAATGAAGTCTTGCGATAAATACTACCGCCACTGATGGCCGCAACAAAATGACCCAAAAAACCGCGTGCTTCTTCGGCGGCAAAAATCACTGGCGCTTTCATTGTTGGTAAATGGCGCGCACCTAAACGACGTACAGCACGCTCAACTGCTTGTCGCGCAATCACCGCTGCTGATTCCAATTGTGTCGGATCAGTTGCAACCGTATAACCATAATCTTGCTGCATCTCATCTTTTTCTTTTGCGATTAATACGCAACTCATTTCGTGACGCGTAAAAGGAAACGCGCCCATAAAACCTTGACTGTTTGCGTAAACACTTAAGCCTTCACCCGTCGCCACACGCACATCTTCTGCACGCATAATACGTTTATCTAAACTCATTGCATCACGTTCACATTCACAAGTTAATTTAATTGCTTCTTCTACGGTGAGCGCCCACGGAAACGCTGATTCTAATTGCGGATAATGAAAAGCCAGTTCATCTTTATCTGCTAAACCTGCTGCCGGATCTTCATCAGTAAATTTTGCAATATGACAAGCGGCTGCAACTGCTGCATGTATGGCTTGTGGTGTTAAATCAGATAAACTCGCTGAACCTGAGCGTTTACCAAAATAAACGGTGATATCTGCACTTTTATCTTGATGATATTCGACTGTTTCCACATCACCACTTTGCGCCGTCACAGAAAAACCAATGTTCGCGCCAATATTCACTTCTGCTTGTTGCGCACCTAAACGTGCTGCTTCTTTTAACATATCGCTAGCAACAGATTGTAATTGTTCTGCGTTATATAATAATTTTCCGACTTCTTTTCTAACTTCTTTCATTATTTCGTTCCACCTACAACAAGTTCATCGACACGCAAAGTAGGCTGACCAACACCCACTGGCACACTTTGCCCTTCTTTACCGCACACGCCGACACCAGTATCTAATCGCAAATCATTTCCGACCATAGATACTTTGTTTAATACTTCCGGCCCATTTCCAATTAATGTTGCGCCTTTGACTGGTGCGCCAATTTTTCCATTTTCAATTAAATAAGCTTCGTTAGCAGAAAACACAAATTTGCCTGAAGTAATATCTACTTGGCCGCCACCAAAATTCACGGCATATAATCCTTTTTTTACTGATGCAATAATTTCTTCGGGAGTTGATTCGCCTGGCAACATATACGTATTCGTCATGCGCGGTAACGGCAAACTCGAATATGATTCGCGTCTACCATTACCAGTCGACTTTGTTCCCATTAAACGCGCGTTGCGTTTGTCCATCATGTATTGACGCAAGACACCGTTTTCAATCAACACATTATTTTGTGTTGGCACACCTTCATCATCAACATTGAGTGAACCGCGTCGACCAGGCAACGTGCCATTATCAACAATCGTGCATAATTTGCTTGCGACTTGCTGACCCATGCGGCCGCTATAAATTGAAATGCCTTTGCGATTAAAATCGCCTTCTAAACCGTGCCCAACCGCTTCATGCAATAATACCCCAGGCCAACCGGCACCCAACACCACTTGCATCGGACCTGCTGGTGCATCCACTGCTTCTAAATTAACAAGTGCTTGGCGTAATGCTTCATCCGCATATTGAAAGGCTAAATCACCTTGTAAAAAATGTTGATAATCAAAACGTCCGCCACCGCCAGCGTAACCCGATTCGCGTCGTCCATTTTGCTCAACCACTAAACTAATATTCAATCGCACTAATGGCCGAATATCAGCGGCAAAATGACCATCTAATCCCATCACAAAAATAGTTTCATATTGACCAGCTAAACTCACATTGACTTGAATAATGCGCGCATCTTTTGCGCGTATGTATTGATCGATGCGTTGCAATAACGATACTTTTTCTTTTTCTGATAATGAATATAAAGGATTAATGGGCGGATATAATTGGTGACCAGGTAATTGATGCCACGCTTGCATTGATTGTTCATTGCCACCGTGTTGCACAATACTGCGCGCGGCGTGTGCGGCTTGTTCGAGCGCCGGCATGACTAAATCATCGGCATAAGCAAAACCGGTTTTTTCGCCACTCATGGCGCGGACGCCCACGCCTTTATCAATATTAAAACTACCGTTTTTTAAAATACTGTCTTCTAATATCCAGGATTCGACATAACAAGATTGAAAATAAATATCGGCGTAATCAATCTGATGACCCGCCAAATGATGTAATACTTTGTGTAAATGATGATCGGTTAATCCCGCTGGCGTTAATAAATCTTGACGCACTGTTTCAATAATATTGGACATATATAAACCTCTCTTAATCGTCGAAGAATTATGCCGGATTAAAGTGGAATAGCAAGATTTACTCTTGTCATCATTAAACTAATCTACTAGGATGAATCCTAACAAAATGGATAATCAGTGTAAGGACATACAACATGAAAATATTTTATCGCATGATGACTATCGCAAGTGTCGCATTCTTACTTGGAAGTTGCGCATCAACACAACATTCTCCTATGCAAACGGCTTCTAATTTTATTAATCGTCAAAGCATCGAACACATGACACAACATACTTATCCAGCAAAAAATCCGCAAACTATTGCACTCTATAATAAAGATCAATCGCCACATGCTGCTTATCGGGTGATTGGTGTCGCGAAAATATCACGTTTTAATTTATTAGGCATGCAACGCCAAGATGCAACCATGCAAGAGATGTTAAAAAAATTAGCGGCGTCCATTGGTGGTGATGGCGTGATGAATGTGAATAATAATGCTGATTCTGTGCAAGCGAATATTATTCAATTTCAGAAGATTATGATTTGAGAAAAGATGTTGGTGGATTAGAACATGCTCGGGATAACATCACCCACCCGCGTTCTTCTTAATTTCTGTCAACGATTTATTCTGAAATTCAATCGCATCAATATGATCATTACGCACAAATACTTCATGTTGCGGATGCGGCGGTTTAATTCCATATTGCGCAAATACATCCCAAATTTGCATTAATGCTGACGACATCACACTCATACGCGATTTTACTAAACGAATATTCACAAAATAACGTATTTCAAATTCCATTAACGTATCACTGATTTCTTTTAAAAATATTTCTGGTACAGGTTCTTTTAAAACATCTTTATGTGCAAGTAATACTTGCTCAATAATATTTTTTATTTCATGCGGATTATCGTAGCGACTAATTTTAATTGAGAAAACCGTACGCACTATATTGTCGTGCGCAGTCCAGTTAGTAAATGGTTTATTAAAAATTTCCGCATTCGGTACTACTAATTCCATCAAATCCCACGTACGTACTGTTACCGCACGACTTCCAATATGAACGACATCGCCTTCTATCCCATTCACATTCACAATATCACCGACCCGTAATGGTCGTTCTAATAAAATTAAAAATCCGCACGCAAAATTATTGGCTAAATCGCGCAAACCTAATCCGACACCAAACGCAAACATACCAGAGATAAATGCAAGCGCACCCCATTCAATGCCCAATACGCGTAAGCAAATACAACCACCAATCACCACCACACTGTATTGGCTTAAAATCGCTAAACTATTACGTATACCCATGTCTTTAGTGCGCGTCGACAACATGCGATAAACAAATTCGCGCGTCCATTTTGCTGTCCAATAAAACACAGAAATCACCACAAATAATTCAATAATACTGAGTGGCGTAATCACCGTATTCAACACACTCGCTAACCGATAATCCAACAAGCGCGTGAGACGTTCAACAATGGGCGATTGTTGATCCCAACCATACAAAATAAATAATACTGCCCATGCAAATAAAAATAAGGCAATACGAAATACTTTATCTAATGGTTTTAAAACTGCCTCTGTCCATAACCAGCCATTATGCACATGTTGAATCATTAAACGTGAAAATAATTCCATCATGTCAGATAACAAACCACGCAAGATGAGATAACCAATTAACACAACTAAAAATACACCTTCATACCACGAAACCGTTAACACTAAATTCATATAACCTATTAAACCAATCACAGAATTACCGAGCATTAAAATGGGAATTAAAATTCCAATTAAACGAATACTTTTTTGCAAATAAGGATGATGATCGACTTGCGATAAAATCAAATTGGGCACCACGTCCCAAGAACGCAATAACAATAATGATCCTAAAAACAGAAACAATAAAAATACTTGATCGCATACGGTTTTCAATTCATAAACCAACGGTAATTGATGGACAAACACGGTCAACGCAACGGTCACGCCACCGGCCCACACCATCCATTTCAATCGTTGATATAATTTTACATCATGTCCTGATGAATGATGCATGGTTTCCACTAAACAAATACGTGCAATTACTCTAATACTTTTAAAAATTAACCACACTAAAGATAAATACAAAATAAAACTATAATTTTTAAATGGCACATTAAAAAATGTCAGCACACCCACCACGTTACCAATGACAATTAAATCAATAAAATTACGACGCAACCATTGCAAGCTCAACCATTTAGAATTAATTTGTTCGCGCCAAGAAGAAGGACGTGTCAATGCATGTGTCAATAATTTATGTAAAAAGAAAACCACTATCATCCACAATGATTGCATTAACACAAACGCACTCCACTTCATCACGCTTGCTGCTTGAAATGCCTTAAATGTTTGTGTGGATAAACTTTTTAATACTTGGAAAGCGAGCGCCGGCAATAATAATATTTCTTTTCCAAGATCTAATAAAGTTTTAGCACTGAATGTTGGCAATCCCTGACGTGCCGATAATTCTGTTTGTAATGCTTGATCTAACACACCACGAAAAGTGGTGAGTTGCTCATTGACGGTTTTCAAGGTCACCGCCACTTCTTGATATTGCCCATTCAATGCCGTCAATTGCTGAATATAATGATTTAATTTGAGTTGTTCCAGCGCACGTTTTCTGTTTGTTAAAAATATAATTTGTTTATCTAATACATTTATTCGCGATTTCAAAATAGCATCTAAACGATTCATTTGTTTCGCTAACACTTGCACTTGATCACTGATCTCGCTTAATAAGCTAATGGAGTTACTACGCGCCACCGTCAATTTCATTTGTTGAATTTGATCTTTATAGCGTGCAATCAATGATTGTAAATATGCAAAATTAGCATTTTCATTGGCATAAAAAATTTGTCGTTCTACTTCTGCGTACGCATTTTTTGATTTTACCGGATCAATTTTAGCAATTTTTTGGTAATAACCATCCAAGCGTTGCAACCACTGGTTTTGACGTTCTTGAAACAATAATTCATCTTTCATTTGTTGTTGTTTCACTAACAGCATATTACGCGATTTCAACAACGTATTAATACGGTTATATCTTTCTTTTTTAAATTGCAAAATATTGCCAGAAAGTTTTTGCAAGTCTTGCAAATATTTCAATTTATCTTTTTCTGAACTCAATAATTTTTGTTGATAAGTCGCATCCGCACGTAACTCACTGACATTAGCAGCTTCATAATTTGTCATCTTTAAGCCAAAAATACTTAATACATTTAATTGGTTTTCAATTTCTTGCACATTTTTTTCTAACCAATTAATGGTTTGTTCCGCATCGGTCAATTCAATGTTAATGCTGGCTAAATTAGATTTAGCGATGATGACATCGAGAGACACTTTATCTAATAAATTTTTATTGGTTTTTTCAATGGTCAACTGCATCATTTGTTTATCATGTTCGCGTTGCAATTCTGTTAATTCGTGTTCACCTTGTTGCAACCGCGCTTTTAACAAATTAATTTGCTGTGTAATCACTTGCAAACGATCAATCGTTGTGGGTGAACTCATCTCAGCCGTAATAGTCGTCGCCTGCGCTTGCCCAGTAAAAGCAATAATCAATAAAATACTGGCGATGATTATTTTAACGAACGCTTGCATGTGCATACTCCAATACTTGTTCTTTCAACATAATTAAAAAAATAATGCCGGGAAAACTTAATAAAAATGCCCATAAAAATAATTGTGTCCAGCCAAACGACGTCACCACCACGGCGGCGACGGGTCCTAGAAAAACGCGCGCAAATGAAGAACAAGCGGTTAATACCGCAAATTGTCCGGCGGTATATTGATGATTACAAAGCGTCATTAAAAACGCTAAAAAAGCCGCGGTACTTAACCCACTGCAAAAATTTTCAATAAAAATAGAAATCACCATTAATGAAAAACTTTTTTGTGCCAGCGCTAATACGACAAACATTAAATTTGAAAATGCTTGCGCCAGCCCAAAAACCAATAATGCACGATAAATATTCCAGCGAATTAAAAGAATACCACCAGCAAATCCGCCTAATACCATCGCCGCAAAACTTACCATTTTATAAGCCACCCCCACTTCTGTTAATGAAAAACCCAAGCCATGTAATAAAAAGTTAGTCATTAAAGAAAGTGCTAAGGCATCACCCAATTTATAAAAAATAACAAATAATAAAAGTAAAATAATTTTGTCACGTTGTAATAAATCATTGATAGATGAAATAATCGCATCGACGATATTGCGAGACGCATGCACGATTTCTTGTGCGCGCGGACCAAAATAAGCAGGTATCATCGATAATAATAAAAGCGCAGCCATGATTTCATAAGTCAATTTCCAGCCAAAATAATCGGCCGAAATAAATGCAAGCCCACCAGAAACTAATCCCGCAATGCGATAAGCAAACACATAGTAGGCCGCACCCAAACCGCGTTCATCCGGTTTTAATAAATCGGTGCGATACGCATCAAGCGCAATGTCTTGAGACGCAGAAAAAAAAGCAATCACTAACGCAACCCAACTCATATTAGCTGCACTCGAGCGCGGATCCATGGTCGCTATAATCAAAATGGTAATGATCAATCCCACTTGCATCAGCAAAATCCAACCCCGCCGGCCCAATTTAGGGATGCGGTAATAATCCATGGCAGGCGCCCAAAGAAATTTCAGCGTATAAGGAATACCTAGTAAAGTAATAATGCCTATAGTCGCCAAGTTCACGTCAGCCGACGTAAACCAGGCTTGTAACGTTGAACTGGTCAAAGCCAATGGCAAACCACCCGAAAAACCAAGCAATAAGGTCACCAGTAATCGGGCATTCATGAGTTTATTAATTGAATAAAAAATGGTAGTCATGGTATAAATTCGTTTTTATAGTCAAAATTGGTTGAAATTTTACCATTAAAATGACATTTTTGAAATCGAAATGATGGGGAATTCTTATTTTGTTAAACCAAATATTGTCATCCTGAGCGCAGCGAAGGATCTCTCTTGACTACTCCGGTATATCAAGAAGATCCTTCGCTGCGCTCAGGATGACAACCCTATTCTTCACGATTATTTGATTAGGACTTTCACATGACTATTAGCATTTTTGAATTATTTTCTATTGGTATCGGGCCCTCCAGCTCGCACACCGTCGGCCCGATGAAAGCAGCGCGAGAATTTGTCGCGCTGCTGCAAAAAAACAATCAGCTAGCAGACGTTGCCCGTATCACGATTGAATTATTCGGTTCACTCGCATTTACGGGAAAAGGTCACGGCACAGACAATGCTATTTTAATGGGCTTGATAGGTGCCACCCCCAGTACGGTCGATCCCGATACGATCAAGCCGCACGCTGAAAAAATCATCGCCGAAAAACAAATTAATTTATTGGATTCTCAGCGCATTACTTTTCATTATGCGCACGATTTTATTTTTAACTTTAAAGATTTATTACCTTTTCATACTAATGGCATGCGTTTTACAGCTTTTAATACCACTCAACAAATCATCAGCATCAATATTTATTATTCTATTGGCGGCGGTTTTATTGTGAGTGAAGAACAAGCCGCGCACCCAGATCAAATTCATACAAAAAATGTTCCTTATCCATTTACTTCTGCAAAAGATTTACTAACCCAATGTGAAACCCATCAATTAACTATTGCCGAGCTGATGTTGGCAAATGAATGCAGTATGCGATCACGTGCAGACGTAGAA
>OBEQ012002463.1_pt1 | contig 29726 bp, 41 predicted proteins | sample 1670901 | NCBI WGS metagenome assembly OBEQ01 (sample SAMEA104232315, study PRJEB22302) | groundwater metagenome | biome: forest; feature: aquifer; material: groundwater | place: USA | collected 2011-08-07 | depth 5.4 m
GAGGACTTGAAAAAATAAAAAAGTATGTTGAAGAGCAAGGAGGTACAAAAAGTCAGCTCCGTTTAGCAGATTTTAGTTAACATACCCCGCAGCTCTGCTGCGGTTGGGTTGTTGATTTTCAGAACAAAAAAGTTCCTTTACTATTATAAGGATGGAATTTAATATGTCAAGATTTGTTTTTTCGTAAACTCCCTACTTTAGTTCGTGATGAAGAAAAAACAAATCTTGAGCATGCTCAAGAACCAAAACACGCCCCTGACTTTAGTCTGAGGGTTCTTGACATTTGTACTTTTAAAATTCCATCCTTATAATTTATAAATCGTGCTTTACTAAAAACACCATGAGCTTTTTCAATCCACTTGAATTCATCCTTCACATAGACGCACACATAGGAACTTTCATTCAAACCTACGGCTCATTTACATATCTTATATTATTCTTAATTATCTTTCTTGAAACAGGTTTTGTTATAGCCCCCTTCCTCCCAGGAGATTCTCTGCTTTTTGTTACTGGCGCCTTCGCAGCGCAGGGAGCAATAAATATATTTTACTTATTTATTTTATTCTCTCTTGCAGCGATATTGGGCGACAGCTTTAATTATTATCTAGGCAATGTTTTCGGAGAAAGAATTTTCAGAAAAAGCAGGTTTTTCAAAAAAGAATATCTTGAAATGACAGAAAAATTCTATCATAAGCACGGAGGAAGAACGATAATATTCGCAAGATTCATCCCAGTAATAAGAACGTTCGCCCCATTTGTCGCAGGCATCGGAAAGATGAATTATAAAAAATTCATCGCATATAATATAATCGGCGGCCTCGCATGGGTATCATTATTTCTTATAGGTGGATATTACTTCGGCACAATCCAATTTGTTAAGGATAATCTCACTTTCTTTATTCTACTAATAATAGTTATCTCAATTATTCCAGCAATTATAGAATATATTATGGCGAGAAGAGCGTACAAAAAGGAAAAAATAGAAACTAACCAAGAATCATCAACAGCAATTTTAAATCCTTAAATTATCCTTTATACTTTTTACACCGGCTCTAATATCTTTTCTGTGTCCAAAAGAACTTAATCTGGTATATCCTCCTCCAGCAGGACCAAAGCCAACGCCAGGAGTTGTAACAACATGAGCTTCATTAAGCATCTTATCAAAAAATTTCCAAGAAGGCATACCTCCAGGGTTTGCCATCCAGATGTAAGGAGCGTTATCTCCCCCATAAACCTGCAGCCCTTTTGATTGAAGACCTTCTCTTATTATTCTTGCATTTTCCATATAATATCCAACTAATTTTGCAGATTCCTGAAGTCCTTTCTCGCTTAAAGCTGCAAGACCTCCTTCCTGTACAATATTAGAAGCCCCATTGAAAAATGTTGTCTGCCTTCTGTTCCATATGTCATTTAATCTTCCGGAATCTTCTGTTTTCATCTCTTTGGGAGCAACTGTCCAACCCAGCCTTACTCCTGTAAATTCAGTCATTTTTGAGAAGCTATTTATTTCAACTGCAACTTCTTTAGCTCCTTTAATCTCATAAATGCTTCTTGGAAGTTTTGGATCAGAAATAAACCAACTATAAGCAGCATCAAAAATAATTGCCGCATGATATTTACTTGCAAAATCAACAAATTCTTCTAATCTTTCTTTTGGTATTACTGCACCAGTCGGATTATTTGGACTACAAAGATAAATTAAGTCAACTATTCTATGTTCTCCAGCAACCATTCCTCTTTCTCCCCAAGGAACTTTAGGAATAAATCCATTTTCACTCGTGCAATCCATGTAAACTAATCCTTCTTTTCTTCCTGTTTTATGGTCAATGCCTCCAGTTCTTCCTGCAATTACATTTGTATCTACATAAACAGGATAAGAAGGATCCTGCAAAGCGACTAAACTTTCAAGAGCAAATATAGACTGTATGTTTACACTATCTGGCTTCGCCCCATCACTTACAAATATTTCTTCTGGCTCTAAAAAAATTCCTCTAGAAGCATAGTTCTCTGCAATTGCCCCTCTTAATCCTTTATCTCCTCTTTCTTCTCCATATCCAGTATAAGTCTTAACATTTTTCCTAACTTTCTGACTCCCTCTCTTAATCCTTTAAGAACAGTTGGTGTTAAAGGCTCTGTTGTGTTTCCTATTCCCAGTCGATGAATTTTAAATCCAGGGTTGGCTACTTTAAAATCTGCAGTTTTTTTAGCAATCTGAGCAAATAAATAAGAACCTGGAAGTTTGCTATAAAAAGGATTTACCTTAACCATTTAGTTATCTTTTTTTACAATATAAAAGCTTTATTGCATTAAAAATTAAAAAATAATCATCAAATAACTCGTGCCTTAATTATCTTAACTGGCTTTATAGGCTTATCATTTGAATCTGTACCAACCTTAGCAATTTTATCAACTACATCCATTCCTTCAACAACCTCTCCAAAAGTTGGGTGTTTTCCATCAAGAAAATTATTATTTACTAAATTAATAAAGAACTGGCTTCCTCCTGTATTTGGTCCAGCATTAGCCATTGAAATTGTCCCTCTATTATTTTTATTTCCGCCTTTATGTGTAAATTCATCTTTTATCGTATATCCTGGACCTCCCATTCCATTTCCTTCCGGATCTCCTCCTTGTATCATAAAGCCGTCAATAACTCTATGGAAAATAATTCCATCATAAAATCCCTGATTAACTAACTTTTCAAAATTACCAGCAGTCATAGGCATATCATCATATAACTGAATTACAATATTTCCTTCAGTTGTCTCCAATTCAACCTTTGTTCCATTCCCGCTCTGATTTTTCATAAAATATAATCCAATTAAGACTATTAAAATTATGCCTATTCCAATATACAGATGATTCTTTTTTATCCTCATCTCAAATAATTAATTTAATAGATATATAAATCTTCCAATTAGAAGTTCATCTCAAATATATCATTATTTTCAAAATCAGAGTATCTTATCCATTTTGGTTTAATCTTAAAATACCTCTGTTCTTTTTCAAAGGCATATTTCTTAGAATAAGGATTCTTCTTTAGGTTTATATCCCTGCAGCTATCAAGCTCTCTTCCTTTCATTTCCTCTGCCACTCCTTCATATTGAACTGTAATTCCAACATCTGCATCCCATCCAATAACTACTGAAACATTCTTATTTCCTTGCAAATTTTTGTATTTTCTTGTTGTATAAAATGTGCCGAAAATTAACTCCAAATTATCTGTCTCTGAGAATGCAACAACCGCGCTCTCGGGCTTTCCATTTTTGTTACTTGTTGAAATTACACATAAATTCTGCTTTTTTATAAAATTTAATATTTTGTCTTTCTTTTCCATTTTTTAACACGCCCGGACTCGGAATGGTTCAACTTTTCCAAAGTTGAAGCTCCCGCGGAATTTACTTCTGCGAGGACTTCGATTCCGAAACGCCCAGACCCGGAATCGAACCGAGAAATCCCGAAGGAAACCTGCTCTCAAGGCAGGCGCAGTACCATTGTGCCATCTGGGCATAATTTTAATTGTAAAAATACCCTTATAAATCTTTAGAATTTATTTAACCATAAAACGAAAGTTGCATAAAAATCAAGAGCATTGCATTTAATAATTCTTCTCGATTTAACTATTTCTCCAATCTTAATTCCTTTTTTTAAAAGTCTTGAGGCATTTGACATAGATATTAGCAGAGGAGCATCCTTATACGCTTTTTTATCTTGAGTTTTAGCCATTTCACCCAAAAGAGAAAAATATCCATCAGCCAATCTCGTTTCATGTGCATCTCCAAGTGACTTCTCCCAAGCTATATGTTGCGCAGCAATTATTCTTCCTAAACTGGTCCAAGAAGTTAAAGAAGCTAAAGCTTCAACATTTGTTCCACGAGATTGACAATATAAATCATATTTATCAGGATTACTATATCCATATTTTTGTGCAGCTGCTCCTTCGGCAAAGGTTTCATTAAGCAATTTTCCGAACCAATTTCTTAAAGTGTCCTTGCATAAAATATTATAGGAAGCACCATTTTTTGCACATGCAAGGTGTGCGGCTTCATGTAAAATAACTGCCTCGTGTGTAGCAGAAGGAAGATGTATCTCTCCGGTAAAACTATTAGATGCCCCAGCAGTACCATTTTCATTTAACGGAACGATTTTAAAATCGTAATCCTTTGCTTTAAACCCTAGTAATCTATTAGCATCAAGAAGTGCTTTCTCCACAGCCGCTCTGCTAGCTTCAACTATCCTTCCAGTTTGATATACATTTAAATGCTCCTCTAAAGGATCCATAAATTTCTTCCCAGAATTCACCTTTTAAACCTTCCTATTTAAAATTAAATTTTATATAATCATATTTGTCCCATTCAAACCAATCTCTCCCAAGAGAGGAGGCTTACTAGACGGATTAATTTGTTTAGATGCCTTATCCGTTTTAATACTACTGCTCCTTGCTAAATAACTGCAAAATTGCAAGGTTGCATAATATAAAGTGCAGGAGCCAACATAATCGTTATTAACAAGGTTTGGTTCTCTTTCTAAATCAGCTCCAAAAGCATGTACAAAAAATCCGTTCATTCCTACACTAACCGAAGGGTCAATTGCATCTGTACAAATTCTAACTAATCTATTAAGCCCTTCTTTCGGAGGTAATTCTTCAGATTCTAGGCTATTTTTAAGTCTAAAGTTTGGATGTAAAATAGACCTTATATTCTCAATTAATACGCTTTGCCTGCCAACATAGAGTACTTTATCCACCCTATGAACTTGATAAAAAGTTCTACCTTTAGAATCTGTAACAGACATTAGTACATTTCCCATGCCTAAATAAAAATCTTATGGCTTATAAGCATATATATAATTAATAATAATTTTTCTATTACAACTAACTAAATAAAATTATTTGGTTGAAAAAATAAAAAATTTAACCAAATAATGCTCCAAGTCCAGCAGCAGATTCCTCTACCTTGACTTCTTTCTTTTCTTCAGCTTTTGGTGCAGCAGCTCCTGATGCAGGTGCAGCAGCCATTGTACTGGCGTTTGCAAGCTCTGAATCAATATCTACTCCATGCAATGCAGCTATCAATGTCTTTATCTTAGCTTCATCAACATGTGCTCCAGTAGCAGAGATAACTTTCTTCATGTGCTCTTCAGTAACTGGTTGCTTAAGCTTGTGCAATAAAAGCGCAGCGTATACGTATTCCATTTATGCAGCCCTCCTTACAGTTTGAAAATGAATATCATCTACAAGTCTCTCCCAAACATCTGTTAAAGCCAGAAGCTTATTAGCTGAATCAGATCTTTCTTCATCATAATAATCACTAATTATATATCCCTTGCTTTCTAATGATAAACAATTAGCATCATTTTTAGACCAATTGAGAATGTATTGTGCTTTTTCAAAATCTTCAAAAGTTAATCCATATGCGATATCAAATGCTTTTTTTGATTTAGATAAATCTAATGGTCTATCATAAGCATCCATTTCTATTCCTTCTTCTATTTTCTCAAATGTCTTTCTCAACTGCATGGTATTTACTCTCATTGCGCTGCCCCCTTGCTCTCAACAATCTTCTCAATTGCAGCTCCCTGCAATCCTGCCTTAGCGATAATAAATCCAATTGTTTCATGTGTTGGATAAGCCAGATTAACTGCAAATCCAAATGATTTTGCAATTGCTTCCTTTAAGGCTTCCAAAACTGCTTTCTTATCAATCTTAATATCAGTATAAGTTGCATCAGACTTAGAATCATAAGCCGCAACAGGCTCAAAACCAACTTTCATTGGGCTTATTCCCAACTTTCCTAAAACTCCCGCGACTTTATCGTTAATAACTGCTCCTTTCTTTACGACAACATGCGCAGTCTTTATCGCTATCTTTCCATTCTCAACAGCAACTTTCAATCCAACTGAAGACAATTCTGAAATAGCAGGCCCAGGAATTAAATCAGTAGGCCCTGCCTCAATAGTAATGTCTTCTGGAGCAATATCTCCTGCTCTTGCCTTAGAAGCGCTCTGATTATCAGTCAATAAAGCAGAAAGTTCAAAAGCATCTAAATCAGAAAAGAATAAAGCAACATCAGCCCCAATTTTATCTTTAATATGTTTTAATGCGCCCTTCTCAACTTTATCCAAGGCCCTCAAAACAATTGTTTTCTTTGCAACCATAATCTCCGCCTTTCCTCTCAATTTCTTTTTTATCTGATGAAATTGTGAGCCTGGTAAACCTTTAGTAGAGGCTATCAAAAAAGTCTTGCTCTCTCTCATTTTCTTTGCAAGTTCTTCAACTTGTTTCTTCTTTGCTTCTGGAACTTGTCTTTTCTCAACCATTTTATACTCCCACTACCAAATTTAATTGAGAATTGCCAAGATTATTCTTCAAAATAGCATTACTATTCATTGAAAAAATATTATTAATGGATAAACCGGTGCTGTTTAACTTTAACTTTACTTTAATATCGCTTAAAACTGCAGGATTTACATTACTTACTTCTTTGCTATAATAATATTGGCTATTTTTTACTGAATTTATCATTTTACCTCCACTTTCAACGGCTTGCCCATCGTTGTTTTAATCATTACATTCTTCAGATTTTCTTTTTTATTTGGTAAAGCATTTATAATTCCATTATAAATAGCTTCAATATTTTGTGCTATCTGCCCATCATCCATGCTCTCTTTTCCAACTGTTAATTTTATACTAGGCTCCTTCGCCCTCACCTTAATTGACTTTGAAATCTTTTCCAGAAGAACTTTTATCGCCTCATCATTCTCCTGCATTAAAACTCCTAATTGAGGAGAAGGCATTTTTCCTGCAGGCCCTAAAACTTTTCCAAATACTGTCGCAACCTTTGGCATTAATGGTGCAGAAGCAATAAAAAAGTCGTAATCCTTAACAAGATTTTTCAATTCTTTTTTATCCTTATACTTTGCAAATTCCGGCTCTGTGATAGTTGTAACTGCTCCATGTTTCTTAGTCAAAAACGCGCACACTTTTTTATCTTTTATTTTATGGGGGAGACTAACAATAGTAGTTATGTTATCTTTCTTAATATCAATTCCTTTCAAATTTACAATTAAATCAACGCTCTGCTCAAACTTTCTTTTCTCCTGTTTCCTGATTTCTTCTAGCGCTTCTTTGACATTCATTATTATCTCCTACATGATGACCCAAACCCATAGAATCTATGGCTAAGGTATGTAGTTTAACGATATTTTATCTCACAATTTAAGGTATTTAAATGTTTTTAGAGGGTTACATTGTTAACTTAACGGGTGTTAAGAACATCAAAAAAATTTAAGTCTTTTTCTTACGCTTTCTTGGTTTATTCCAATAAGGGCTTTTACATTCAGGACATACAGAGGGTTCTTCGTTTCCTCTTGGTATCCATTTATGCTGACATCTTTCGCATTGAAAACCCTCAACCTCAAATTTAATCTTTCCCATAGTTATTATACTACTAACAAGTATATAAACTTATTGTATATGATTAACTACCGAAACCTTTATATAGTTAATATACCTAACTAATATATGAATAACAAAGTATATAAGATAAACTGCAAGAATTGTAAAAGTGATAATACAAAGAAAGACGGACTTAGAAAAACAGAGAATAGAGGAAAAATTCAAAGATATGCCTGTAAGGAATGTGGTTATAGATTTACTCTGGATGATGGATTTTATAGAATGAGAAATAATCCTACCAAGATAACTCAATCAATAGACTTATTTTACAGAGGCGTTTCAACAAGAAAGGTGCAAGAGCATTTAGGCGTATTCTATCCTCATAATGCCTCTAATGTTTCTATCTATAAATGGATAGTCAAATATTCTCAAATGATAAGCAAGTTTACAGGAAAGTTAAAAGCTAATGTTTCCGAAGAGGTGCAAGTTGATGAGGTAGAGTTTCATAGAAGAAAGAGCCATCAAGCTAAAAAAGGAGTAGAGAAGAACTTCTTTGTAGATAGTATTTGTCCTGAAACTCGTTTTTTAGTAGCTTCTGCTTATGGAAGAACAAGAAGCAGTAAAGAGATAAAATCAGTTATGAACAACATTAAAAGCAAAACTGATAATCAGATTAAGGTAGTTACTACTGATGGATTTTTCGCTTATAAGAAAGTTGTTAAATCTGTTTTCGGCTATAACAACAAGTTAGGTAAATATAATGTTCTTCATAATGTTGTTACTGCAAGTAATGGCGAGGGCTTTAATCATCCAATAGAGAGATTACATAATAATGTAAGAGCCAGAACAAAAGTTATGCGTGGTTTTCATGGCTCAATACATTCTGCAAATGCTATAATGCGAGGTTTTGAAATATACTATAATTTCATAACTAAAAATCAGGCGATAGATTGCTGTCCTTATGAGTTGGCTATGCCTGAAATGAAAGAAGAATTGAAAGACGTAAAAAATAAATGGTTAGGATTAATTTATAGGAGCAAGGCAATATGAGAAACGAAAGCTTTAAATTGCAACAATTCTTGTGTTAAATATGGAAAAAGAGTTATTGGATTATAATCAAATAAAAGAATCTTATTCTACTCTTTCTAAAGGAATGAAACAAGCAATCCAATTATCAAAACAATCAAACGAGGAGAAATTGAAAACTTTAACAATAGTTGAATTTGATAAATTTTTTAGTAACTTTGGAATATTTTTAAATCAAATAGCAGATTATGAACAAACAAGTATAGGTGGAATTAAGTTAAAAGGCAGAGGAGATATTTTTTCTGGTTCTCTTATCATGGAATTTAAAATATATAATTTGCTTAAAACTGAAACTGAGTATCAAAAAGCATTAAAGCAAGTCAAAGAAAAATATTTAGCTCCAATAGATAAAAGAATTGCTAAAAACTTCACAGCGATTTTATTTGATGGAGAAACTACGGTATTTATTAAGTATAACGAAAAACAAGAAAAATGGATAGCGAATAAAAAGCAGTTTAATGATTTTGTTCTACATGATTGGGTTTTACTAATATCCAAAACAATTAAGATTCCAATATCAAGTAAAGCATTAAAACAATCTTTTTCAATACAAACTCAATTAGCAGAGAAATTTATTAGTATTTTATATAAGAAACTTTCAAAAAATGTTAAATCAAATCAGAGAGTAAAAATGTTATTTGATGAATGGGATAAAAGTTTTAGTTATATTTATGGTGGGATTTTAAGTGAAAAAAAGATAAAAGAAGATTTTGAAGAAATAGCTAATTTAATAACCACAACAGAGATAAAAAATATTGAAGTTGATAAGTTTCTATTTTGTTTTTATACCTATTATGCTCTTATTGTTAAATTATATGCAAGTGAAATATCCTCTATTTATCTACCAATAGAGCCAGATACTCCTATTAATGCACTTTTAAGAACAAAAAAACTCCAAGATGGATTAAGATATATTGAAAACGGGAAATTCTATAAGGATTATGCTGATATTGATAATTACATAGAAGGAGGGTTTTTTTCGTGGTATTTAGACGCATGGGATAATGATATAGAAGATATTGTAAAGCAAGTCTTACACGAATTAAATAAATTTGATTTTCAAGGTTCTGTTATTGATGAATACTATTCAAGAGATATAATAAAAGATTTATATCAAGAGATTATTCCACAAAAGATAAGGCATGATTTAGGAGAATATTATACTCCGAATTGGCTTATAGAATCTGTTATTATGGATGTTGGGTTTGATGGAAATGCAGATAAAAAAATACTTGATGCTGGATGTGGCTCTGGTGGATTTTTAGTTGAAGCAATTAATAAAATCAAAGAAAAGAATAAAGATAAACCAAAACAAGAAATATTATCTAAGATAATTAATAACGTTGTTGGATTTGATGTTAATCCCGTTGCAGTATTAACGGCAAGAACAAATTATTTATTAGCTATAAGTCCTTTACTTAAAGATAAGAATAATCCAATACAAATAACTATTCCAATATATTTAGCAGACGCAATAATAACACCTACAAGAGAAGGACAAACAAAATTAATAGAAACAGATTCTTATTTAATATCAACCGTAGAAGGAATTTTTGCACTACCGAAAGATTTTGTAGATTCTGGTTATTTAAATGATGGTATGAGAATTGTTGAAGAATGTCTTGAATCCGATTATCCAACAGAAGATTTTAAGAATTTATTTGAAAAGAAGATAAAACTCCCTCAAAATGAGATGAAAGTTATTATAGATTTTTATAATAGAATAAGTGAATTACATAAACAAGATAAAAATAGAATTTGGGTTAAAATTATTCAAAATTCTTTCGCACCATTATTACATACAGAATTTGATTATGTAATAGGTAATCCTCCATGGATTAAATGGGATTTTCTTTCTAAAGATTATAAGAAAAAACTTAATCATTTGTATTTAGACATTTACAAATTATTTTCTCATACAGGTATGAAAGCTGGTTTAGGTTATTCCCATGATGATATTTCTGTTATGTTCATGTATGTGGCTATTGATAAATATCTAAAAAATGGAGGGAAATTAGGATTTGTTATGAAACAGACACTATACAAAAGTTTAGCTGGCAAGGAGTTTAGAAAGTTCAAAATAGAAAAATCCTCTCAAAAACCAATTCCTTTAAAAGTAATTAAAGTTAATGATATGCTTGAACTAAAACCTTTTAATGCTTCTGCACAAGCTGAAACTTCTACTATTATTCTTGAAAAAGGAAGCGAAACAAAATATCCAATTCCGTATCTTATTTGGAAATCAACAAATGGATTACCTAAGGAAAATGAATTTCTTTCAGATATTTTAGATAGAATAGAAATATCACAAAAAGAAGCTTATCCTCATAATGAAAAGGATTTAACGGATATATGGTTAATAATTGATAAGGGCGAAAAGAAAGATAAGTTTATTCAAGGAGAGAATTTTTATCAATCAAGACATGGATTAGTTAATGATTTAAATTCGGTATTTTTTATAGATATTCTTGAAAAACAAGGAAAGATTATAACTATCCAAAATAGAACTGCAAGAGCAAAAAAGAAATTAAGGATTATTAAAACAAAGATTGAGAATGATTTAGTTTATCCTTTCTTAAAACCAAGAAATGTAAAAAAGTGGGGTATGCAAGGTTATACTTATGGTATCTTGCCACAAAGAAAGAATGGCGAAAAGAATGAATCGGATTTAAGGACAAAACAGCCATTAACTTATAAATATCTTCATGGATTTAAAGAAGATTTACTTGGTCGTTCTTCTAAATGGTTTAAGACGAAAGGGATACCATTCTATTCCTTTTTTGGTTTAGGAGATTATAGTTTTGCACCATATAAAATAGTATGGTGTTGCATGAGTTATCAACCAAACTTTTCAGTAGTATCTAAAGTTAGTGATAAATTTATTGGAGAAAAAGAGGTAATGCCTGACAATACAATAGGATATTTTTCAGTAGAAAATGAGCAAGAAGCACATTATATTTGTGCTATTCTTAATTCTGCTACTGCTAAAAAATACTTTGAAAGCCGTTCCAGTAAAAGCAAGTGGGGGTTATCAATAAATATGGTTGATAGTGTCCCTATTCCTAAATTTGATAAAAATAACAAGAATCATAAAAGATTAGCTGAACTTTCTGAAAATGCACATAATACTAAAGACAAGGAAAAATTAGATAAAATAGAACAAGAGATTAATGAATTGTCCAAAGACATAATTTAACTAATTTTTTTACCCATTTCAGCACCCGTTAAGTTAACAATACATTAGAGGGTTAGATTATAGGGAGTTTTGAATCAAAATTGGAAAATTAAGTTTACTAACTTATAGAACGACTTTGACTCTTGAGTAATCTTTGCAAATATCTTGCCTCTACAGATACATTGCTCTCAAAAAGCTTTATTGGCTGAGTTGTCAATCCTCTAACATTATATCCTTCTCTTTCAGCTATTTCCTTTGCAAGGGAAAGAGCCCTATCAGAATCTTGAGCAAGTATATCGTAAGCAAAATAACTATCCTTTCCTCTTCTGTTACCATAAAGATCAATTCTAAATAATGCAATTCTTCCTAAATTTTTTATTCTTGTATTTCTATTCATACTTTGAAAGCACAAAATCCATATTTAAATCTTTCTTTTCTGTCACCACTTTAAAGAAACACTTTTATCTGCTTATCAATCTAACTATATCAGAAATAGCGAAACCCAAAGCTCCAAGAATCAAAATTCCTATAGCCGAAACTTTAGCAACTGTTTTGAATTCCTCGCTGGATGGCTTCTTCAATACTTTCCACACACGGAGGCATTGCAATCCAAATGACTTTAACTTTTCAACAACCATATTTATTTATGAAATAAGATGTTTTTAAAACTTCTGCTGTTTCATATCTTAATCAAGAACCAAATGTATAGCATACCAAATAATAACAAGCAGAGAAAGCACGATACTGAAAATAGACGCAAGTTTGTTCTTTCTATATCCTATAGATCCTAAAATAACAGAAATAACTGGAAATAAAAAGAATACAATATTGAAGAAAACAACTTTTTCATAAATTGGAAGTCCTGAAATGTAAGCTGCGAAATAACCAACAATTGAAGAACCAAGCAAAGCTACAGGAACCAAAGCCAATAAAAAAGCAATCCATATCAAATAATTTTTTTTCATTTTTACTCTTCAAGAAAATCAATCCCCAATTCTTCCTCCAATTCACTATATTTTCCCCCGAGTTCCTTAGAAGAGCCGGTTATCTGCGAACTCTTGACTCCAGTAACAATCAGTAAAACCTTAATGCTTTTCTCCATATCTGCAGAAATTTGCGCTCCAGAAATTATCTTAGCATCTGGAGCAACCTTTTTACCAATTACTTCCATAACCTGTTTATATTCATCAAGAGACATGTCAGGACCTCCAATAATGTTTACTAAAACTCCTGAAGCATTTGCAATATCAACATCTAACAAAGGATTATTTATTGCCTTCTCAACAGCATCTTTTGCCCTATTCTGTGTATCTGATTCTCCAATACCAATTAAAGAAACTCCTCCGTTAAACATTATTGCTTTCACATCCGCAAAATCCAAATTGACAAGTCCGGATTTAGTTATCAATTCTGTTATTCCCTTTACAGAATTTGTTAAAATCTCATCTGCAACTTTAAATGCAGTATGCATAGGCAGTTCAGGAGCAATTTCCAACAACTTATCATTTGGAATAACAATTAAAGTATCAGCAACCGCAGCAAGTCTTTCTAATCCATAATGTGCATTCTCAATTCTTTTTTGCCCCTCAACTGTAAAAGGTAAGGTAACAACTCCTATTGTCAAAGCTCCCTGTTTTTTAGCAATTTCTGCAACAACATGCGCTGCCCCTGTTCCAGTATTATGCACTACAAAGCCTTCAGACACGAAATTATGGCTTCCTTCAACTGTAATATCATAAACTTCCTCCTCACCTATCTCTTTAACAGACATAACTCTATTAAATCCAAAATTCTTAAAGAATTCAGGCATCTTATTTCCTCTAAATTTATATAAGAAATTTGGTCCATTTCTTGAATCAGGATGTGCAAGTTCGCCTGTTAAATCTTGAATTCTATAAATTCTTATTGTCCACGAAGTAAAATCTCTCGCCTCTTTTGAGTTAGGTGGCTTTATCAATCTTGTTCTTGAAGAAACGTTACTCGTTCTCAATCCAATGCTATCGCACAGCATTTTTAATTGATTTATTAATTTCTCGCTTGACATTTCAAACTTTATCTCCTTTTTAGGCAAACCTGTCCTGCCTATTTGAGTAGAATAAGAACCATCGCTGTCAGCTAATCCCATAATAAATGCCTTTTGTTGTTGTCTTGGCAATCCATATATCCACTTAGGAATCTCCTTATCTTTTGCTCTTTTATGTAATCCTAATTCTACAAGCATATCACAAACTTTCTTAGAATTAGCATAATACCAATTATCACTTTTCCTGACTTCTAATCCAAATACTTTTTCAAATAGTTCAATATATATTTCTTTTATTGGGCTTTTAGATTGAGAAAAGCATATTTTCCAAGACTCCTTAGATATATTTAGCCAACCATCACCCAATAAAAATCCAAACACTCTGCAGAAATCTTCATCGCTTTCTTTTTCATTCGGCAAAGCAAAAGGCTTTCCATTATCTTCTAATTCTTTTAAGACAACGACTAAATCATTAATTTTTAAATCTTGTAATGCCGTCCATTCAAGTTCAAATTCAGAAAATCTATCATCGCTTAATTTATTTAATGGTCTAACTTTTAAGAAAGGATGGTCATAAGAAGCATAAATCTTTCTATTCTTTGCTTTTAATTCAAATACTTTTTTAATTCCAGTTTTCATAGCTACCAAGACTTTCTTTCTTACAACATTTCCATTTTCAAAAGTATAAACCATATCTCCTTCTTTCATTGAATCAATTCTTACAGGTCCCTTAGGATTAGTATGCACTAACGAGCTTCCTCTTAAGCATCCTCCACCCATACCTGCAGTAATGAAAACCATATCGCTTTCAGAAACTTTTTTCCTTATTTCCTGCTCTGATTCTCTAGCTGCCTGCTCTCCAATTTTAGGATTGCTTCCCGCTCCAAGACCATGAGTCAATTCACGCCCAATTAATATTTTAGAATCAACATTTGTATATAACAAGTCCTGTGCATCCGTATTTATAGCAATTATTTCCGCTCCTTTTATTCCAGTCTCTTTCATTCTTGACACAGAATTTCCACCTCCGCCTCCGCATCCAATTACTTTTATTCTCGCGCCCTGCTTCTGAAGTATCTCTTCAAGCTCTCTATCAATAGAATTTTCAGCCCTTTCCTCTTTTTCAAAATATATGCCGTCCTGCATTAAACAAAAACACGAAGCTCATTTATAAGGATTATTGTGCTTCTTTTTGGTCTTTCATAATTTCTTTTTTAATCCTCTCCGCTTCTTCTTCTATGAACTCAATCTCTTTACCAAGTAACTCCTTAAATTTATCCTTAATCGCATCAACAAACATCTTAAGTTCCTTTCTTCCTTTTACAATTATCTTCTCTCCAACTTCAAATTTAGGCACAAATCTCAAAAATGACTCAAACAACGCATCTGCTTTCTCTTTAACATCTTCAACTTTCTTATGTATTAAAAACTTATACTTAATTTCCTTTCCTGATAAAGGATTATTAAAATCAGTTGTTACTCTTCCGCCAGAAATAGCGATAACGCGCGCAACAGCATCATCAAAAACATACACTCCTCCCTGTCTGGGATTTATCTTCTTCTCAGAAAAAACAGAAAGAGGAATTATTCTTACAAGCTCTCTTCTTCTCTCTCCAAACGCATCTTTTGGTTGCACAGTTATTCTATATTCCTTTCCAACTTCTTTCCCTTCAATCTCTTTATCTAAACCTTTAACAACCATTCCTTCTCCAACACAAACGATCATTCTCTTTACTTTGCCTTCTTTATCAATTTTTTTCAAATCTTCTTCAATATTAGAATCAAACGGCTCTCCATTTGTATATCCAGTAAATTTCAGCTCTATGAAATCACCTTTCTTTATGTTAATCTTTCCTTCACTCATTACGATTTGCAGAAAGAAACGTTTATAAACGTTTCTTGTTAAAAATAATTATGGTCTTAAAAATAATTGATGCAACACAGGTGCGCCCAGGTACAGTAATTATGGTTGACGGACAGGCATGCACCGCAAGATCCAACGATATTTCAAAAACAGGAAAGCACGGCTCTTCAAAATGTAGAATTGAAGCAATAGAAATATTCACAGGAAAAAAGAAAGTTATTGCAGTTCCAGGACACGAAAGATTTGATGTTCCACTTATAGAAAAGAGAAAAGCCCAAGTTCTTTCAGTATCAGACACAACAGCTTCAGTTATGGACTTGGAATCCTACGAAACTCTGGATGTTGTATTCCCAGAAGAATTAAAAGATTCAATTGCACCAGAAAAGAATGTTGAATACTGGGACATTGAAGGCAGAAAAGCTATAATGAGGGTAATGTAATGGAAAATTTAACTGATAGATTAATTAGAGTAGGAATGCCTTTAGGATTTACATTAAGTCTACCATTAATAGAAGGTATAAAACATAGTCTAAATTCTGACTGGCAGACTCATCCATATTTATCAGCTACTTCAACTTTATTATCTGCATTACCAGCAGGAATGGTAGGATTAGCAAGTTATATAACTCTGAGTAGTTTTGAAAATAATCAAGGAGAAAATAGAAATGGATAAGATAAAAAACAATAGACTAAATTATAATATAAAAGTAATTAACAGTAAGAACCAGAGTCTGGTTTATATTATTAACAATTTCTTTTCAACACATAACTTTAGCTATACAGAGGTAAAAATATAAAATGGCGACAAAAATACCAGTAGCACAGAAAAGACTCTTCGGAAATATTTTTATATGCAAGAACTGCAGTCATAAAATAAGAACGCAGGCGACAAGAATTCTTTCAGGAAAAATTCGCTGCAGAAAATGCGGTGGAAGAGCTTTTAGGACAGTAAGGAAGAAATAAATAGTCTAGAATACAAAAAGAACAATGGTAAGCATATTTACAATTTATGATTTAACTTTTCTTGTAGTTTTTACACTCGGAGTAATATTATTTCTTTACACACACAAAAAAAATCTCCAAAGACAGGGGCTTTTGTACCTCTACAGAACAAAAATAGGAATAAATTTTATAGATAAATTTACAAAAAAATTTGAAAAAGTTCTTTATCCTCTTCAATACATAATTGTTTTCTCTGGTTTTACACTCATGTTTTCAATGCTTTGGCTTCTGATTAAATTCTCATGGTCATACATAACTTCTCCGGTTATAGCTCAGGCAATAAAAATACCAGTTGTCATCCCTCTGATTCCCTATTTGCCAGAAATATTCAAGATTGATTTCCTACCTTCATTTAATTTTACATACTGGATAATTGTTATTGCTATAATTGCAATACCTCATGAATTTGCCCACGGAATCTTCGCAAGATTAAATAAAGTAAAAGTCCACTCAACGGGCTTTGGTTTCCTCGGTCCATTTTTAGCTGCATTCGTAGAGCCGGATGAGAAGCAGATGGAAAAATTAAAGAAATTTCCTCAGATGGCTATTTTAGCATCAGGAACTTTTGCAAATATAATTTTCACAATCTTCTTCGGTATAATAATGTGGCTCTTCTTTATATCAGCTTTTGTTCCAGCAGGAGTTATTTTCAATGCCTACGCAACTTCCGTAATTGATGTTTCTTCAATCAACTCTATAAATGGAATTAACATTGTTTCTTCAGACCAAATTGCCCCTGCCCTAAATAATAATATATCCAAGATAATATCTAATAACAGCACTTACTTTGTTCCTTCCAATTCATTAAAGTTAGCCGTTGAAAATTCAGTTCCCAGAATAAATGTCTTTGATGATTCTCCCGCCTACGAAGCAAATCTTGAAGGGGCAATAACTGAAATTAACGGCGGGAAGATAACCTCCTATAATCAACTTCATTCAGTAATAGTCTCCCATTCTTCTGGAGATGTTCTTCACATAAAAACTGCCTATCAAAAAACAGTCAGAGAAAATGAAGTAGAACTAAAAGAATATGATATTAAATTATCGGAAAGAAATGGAGTTGCCTTTCTTGGTATTGGAAGATATGAATCTTCCCGTTCTGGCTTGCTTGGTTCAGTATATTCTGTAATCTCAAGTGTCAAAGACCCATTCACTTATTACGAATCTTCTCTCGGCGTCTTCGGATGGTTCATTTATTATCTTTTATGGTGGACAGTCCTCATCAGCTTGTCAGTAGCTTTAGTAAACATGCTTCCAGTAGGTATTTTTGATGGAGGAAAATTCTTCTATCTTGCGGTCTGGGGAGTTACAGGTTCAGAAAATATAGCAAAAAAAGCATTCAAAGTATCAACTTGGTTTATCTTAGCTTTGATAGCAGCACTAATGGTTAAGTGGCTCTTGCTTTTCGTTTAAAGATTTATAATCATATTTCGGATCCTTCTTATCGACTATTTTTCCTGCTTCAATTTCTATATTATCAACTAATCTTAATTCTCTAATTTGTTTTTTAGTTAAAATTTCATTATGTTTGCAATCTGCTAAATATTGTGGAACAAACCATACATCCTCTTCAGAAGTCATCCAGTTGTATTTGTCAAATCTGCTTAAATCTATCGGATTTGAATATCTTCTCAAAGTTTTCTTTCCATTCTTATTTAAAAAATACTCATGAAAAAAAGTCATAACTAATTCTCTCATATCTCTATAAACTGGTTCTCTATATCTCAAAACATAATGATTTGTCTTTCCAATCGCCCCCCACTTTCCATTTTTCTTAAAGACAGTAATTACATGGTCTTCATCATCCTTTGTTGCTTCTAAATCTAAAACTAATGGCTTTTCACCATGTATTCTAAGAATAGCAGCGGCAAGCATCGCCCCCTCCATACAATGCCCCTTTCTTTCGCGTAAAACGCGCCGAGGAGACATGCATGTTTCTCCATTCTCCTCAAAATTCATTTCAATTTCATTGTTTAAAAAATCCTGAATTTTCTTCGGTGTATTAAGTTTTAACAATATTTCCATCTCCTCTTTATTAAAGCCAAAGTCCTCTCTTTTGAAAAACATGTTTATTAATAAGAACAAATGAATATAAAATTATCGCCATAATGAATTTAAACCATATACTCTTTTATTTCAATGCCTCAATACACAGCAAAATATGTAACAACTATGGACTTACTGGACTATCCTCCAGAACATCAATATTTTGAAGATGGATTACCTAATGGAGAAAGAGTTAATATAAAAGACTTAGAGTGGGTTGGAATTATAACTATTAAAGACGAGCATACTTCTCTTTCAATGTGTAGAATACCAAACCATAAATATCAATTTGAAGCACCCTCTATTCAAGAAGCAGCGCAAATTGCGGAAGATAGAAGAAAATCTATACAGTCATTCTTTCCAGATTACAGGGATCCTTGCACAACACTTTCGTTAGTTTCTAATTAATATGTTCAATCCCATCTTTTGTAAAAACAACAATTCTTATTCCCACAGGAACAGACAATAAAGCAGAAATCAAAGCCATATGCTCCTTTCCATTTCCAGATGCAAGAGATAAAGAGACCTCAAAATCTCCGCTTAGTTTTGTCCTCATCTTCTCAACAATCTCTTTTTTTAATTCTAAAATTCCCTTTGAAGAATCAACCTCAACTATCTGAGTTCTATCATCCCGCGGAAAACCATCAACTCCTTTTTTTGCAACTAAATATATACTTTCAGCATCACTCCTCTTTATCAAAGCCGAAATCTGACCCCAATTTTCTTTATCATCACCAACAAAAGCAACTAATTCCATAATATTATCTGAATAACTCTATTTATAACTTTAATCTTGCTGTATTATATAGATAGTTGCATAGTCAAATAATATTAATTATCCTAATTTATTAATAATGAATAATAAATAAAAACTGCTCTGGTTTATTTATTAATTATTTCTTGTCTGATATAATAATACTGGCAAACTTATCCATAAATTTATAACTTTAATCTAAATTACAATACATGCATACTAATACGATAATATTTATTAATGAATAATATCCCAATGAGAGATGGTGTTAGTCAAATCAGTTCCTTATAAGGTCAGCACAGTATACAAGATTAATGCACAGACAAGAGTAGGAAATGTCGATTTCGCAAGAAGGGCAGAAGCAACCTCGCCTCTAAGTGCACTAAATCTTGCTGAAAGTTGGAGACATCCAGATATAAGATTAGAATTAGCTAGAACAATCTATTTTGAAAGAAAAGATGGTTATGTATCTAGAGAAAAGCCTATAGAAGAAAATTTAACTCTTGAACAATTGCAAGGATTTGTAAGTGAAGGTGAACATCTTCCAGAGAGAACATATCATGTAGGAATGTCAGTTGAAGAAGCAAGGGCAAGAAGAGACCTTATAGAAGCAGTTACTGGTAGACCTGCAGTATTTAATGTATCTTATTAATTTACAATTATTTTAACAATATTTATAATAACCTTGTTCTTACAATATTTATGCCACGTGACATTCCTTTGGGTGAGATTACATTAAGAAGATATGAAAAACCATACGATTCTTCAAAAAGAGAATTAGTAAGAAAGGTTTGTTTATCTCTTGGTTTATTACAACCAGGAGATTCACGAGATATTATAGTAGATATGTTATTAGTTTTAGAAGACTCAAGGAAATTAAAGTCTTGGCTTTCCTCTTTTGATATAAGGGATAAAGTAGAATCAACAAGAAAAGAACATTCTTTAGATGAAAAAGGTTTAGCAGAATCTAATATTAGAAGACAATTAAAGAGATTAAGAGATGCAATGCTTGTTGATAAACAAGGTAACCAATATAGAATGTCCGAGTTTGCACCCCTCTCTGAACTATTCGAAAAGAAGATAGAATCCTTTCTAATTCCACAGACAATTGAGAGAATAAAGGAATATCTAACTAAGCTGGAAAACCACCCAAATTAATCATTTAAAAGCCTTTCTAAACCATTAAAAACACACTTTTTGTGAATTATGTATGTATGATACAAACCCAGTATCGCCTGTTCCACAAAGGCAGATAGTAGAAGTTATCTTTCCTAATGGAAAGCCTGATTCACAAGCTACAATTTTTATTAGAGCAAAGCCAGATGGAAAATCTACAGTTTATGGACATAGTCTAGAACATCCACTTACATTAAGAAGTTACTGTTTAAATAACCCTCAGGCAGATATAAAAGTTATTCCTCACGATTCAGAAGATTCAACTCCGTTTACAATGACTGCAAGGAAATTTTTGAAAGTAATAGGAGAAGATTATATTTCTCTTCCTCATCTTCATCCAAACGGCCAAGCAGGTCTTCGTGTAAGAGGTTTAGAAAAAACTGCAGAAGAAAGATGGGAAGATAAATTTATAAACCATTATTCCTCAAAACATTTATCTACTTCTTAGATATCATGAAGTAGTCAGAGCAAAATAATCAAACAATGGCAATATTTATCATCAAAGTAACGACAAACAAGGAAGAAAGAGCCCTTGAAATGATTAGCTCTCGCTGTCAAAAAAATAATTTAAATGTTTATTCAATAGTAAAACCTCACGGTTTGAAAGGATATATAATTCTTGAAGCATTAGACAGAGATACAGCAGAAGAAGCAGCTTTCAATCTGCCTTATGTCAAGGGAATCGTTGGAAAAACGGTTGAATATACTGAGATACAGCAGATGCTTGAGCCTAAGGTTGAGGACTTTAAGATAGAAGTTGGCGATATAGTTGAAATAATTGGACAGACATTCAAGGGAGAAAAAGCCAAAGTTACAAGAGTTGATAAAGCAAAAGGAGAAGTCGTAGTTTCTCTTCTTGGAGCATCAGTACCCATACCAGTGACTGTAAAAATGGATAACGTAAAGGTTATAAGGCGTGATAAAGATGAAGAAAGCAGCGAGGAAGAAATATAATGACAAAAATTAAGCTCATAGTTGAAGGCGGAAAGATGGCTCCGGGCCCAGCAGTAGCCCAGCAATTAGGGCCTATGGGCATAAACATAGGAAAGGTTATTTCAGATGTTAACACCGCAACTAAGGGTTTCATCGGAATAAAAGTTCCTGTTGAAATTGATGTAAACGGAAAAACAAAAACATATGAGATAAAAGTATTCTCTCCCCCAACCGCAGAATTAATAAAAAAAGAATTAGGCGTAGAAAAAGGTTCTGGCGAACCGCACAAAATAAAAATTGGAAATGTTTCTGTTGAAGCTTTGATTGGAATTGCCAAAACAAAATCTCCAGACTTGCTTGCAAAAACTCTAAAGTCCTCTCTTAAATTAATAGTTGGTTCATGCGTATCACTTGGAATTTTAATTGATAATAAAGAAGCAAAAGATATAGAGAAAGATATTGACTCTGGCATCTACGACCATATAATAAAGAAAGAAATAACAGAAGCATCAGAAGAAAAGAAGAAATCTCTTGCAGCTCATTATTCTCAAGTTAAAGCCAAGCAGGAACAGGTCAAGAAAGCTGAAGAGGAAGCAGCTAAAGCAGCAGAAGCAGCGAAGGAAGCAGCAGCTGCCACAGCTCCAGTGGCAGTCACAGCAGCAGCTGCAACACCTACAGCGGCAGGAACAACTCCCGCAACAGCCCCAGCAAAGGAAGAAAAGAAGAAAGAAGCCAAGAAGAAATAATTTTTATGAAAAACTGCTGATGTTATTTGTTGAAGAAATAATAAATAAAACCAGAGATTAATTGTCTTATTCAGATAATTATTTTATTATTTTTACCAATGTTATGTCAAGATACTTGAAGAAAACTCCACACTTTAGTGTGGAGTAGTATCTTGAGCATCCCAAAGACGAGTGCCTTTTCAAACTCCACCTTTTAAGGTGGAGTGGCACATCGTCTTTTTGATATAATTATAATACTGCTAAATATATAATCTTCCAAATATAAAATAAGAAAGAGTTAAAAACCAATTATATTTGTTTTTACCATGGGGATGTGGGGTAACCTGGTAGCCTTTCAGCTTTGGGAGTTGAAGATCTGAGTTCAAATCTCAGCATCCCCATTTAAATAAGTTTAAAACTTCAACTTTATCTTAAGATTTTAAAGTTGAATGGGTTAAAGATTGAGTAGCAATCTTTAAAAACCTATCAAATTAACAAATATAAAATGGGATCCAAAACAAAAAAAATCAAGGCAGCCGGAAAATTTGGCGCTGGTTACGGAACAAATGTTAGAAAGAATTTTAACTTAGTTGAATCTCTGCAGAGAAAGAGACAAGTTTCTCCATTCTATGCTAAGGCAAGAGCAAAGAGAATTGCTGTTGGAATATGGAAATGTATGAAAACAGGAAAAGTTTTCGCAGGACCTGCTTATCATCTTGGCGAGAAGCAATAAAATTACCAAAATTATTTGCTGGAAGAAATAATTAATAAATAAACCAGAGTTATCGACCGTTCCTACTTTATACAACACCATAATAGTCATATACCAGATAATTATTTTCGTAATCAATAATATGGGCTATCAAAAAAGCGAATAATTTAAAACTTCAACTTTATTTAAGATTTTAAAGTTGAATGGGTTAAAGATTCCAAAGGAAATCTTTAAAAACACTCTTTTTCCTATATTAAAATGGCACAATACAAATGCTTCAACTGTGAAAAAGGAATATCTTCAAAAGTTCTTGAAAAAAGATTTGTCTGCCCTCACTGCGGCTCAAAAATTTTCTATAAACCAAGAACACAGGTAGTCAAGCTTAAGGCGAGATAAAATGGATTTAGATGCACACTCAAGACATAAAGTGCAGGAACTTCAGATTCTGGAACAAAACTTGCAATCTTTATTAGCTCAAAAACAATCTATACAAATGGAGCAGTCAGAAGTGGAAAATGCTTTGGAAGAATTATCAGGCAATCCTGAAGAAGTATACAAAGTTTTTTCAGGAATAATGGTAAAATCATCGGCAGAAAGAGTAAAAGAAGAACTAAAAGAAAAAAAGAAGCTCTTGGATCTCCGTTTGTCCTCAATAGAAAAACAGGAAAATATGATGGAATCAAAAGCATCTGGATTAAGAGAAGAAATATCAAAGATTTTAGAGTCAGCAAACAAGCAGAATAAATAGCCCAAATAATTATTTGTTAAATATCATTAATACATTAACTGTTAAAAATAATAAAGTTCATTTAATCTTTTATTCTTAATTCATAATACATAGTAAATTATCCTCTCATCAATATATATTCATGTCAAGATGCTTTAGAAGATTTCGCATCTTGAGCATCCAAAAGTCCACAAGTCATCAAGTGAAAAGGACTTTTTGATCATCAAAATATTTATATACTACATAACTTAAAACTAACCATGGCATTTGGTTTAAAGAGGATGTTTGGAAGGCAAACTGAAGAGGACTTCGTTGAAATAGACTTAAATTCAGCTTCTACACAGGAAAACAAGGTAAAAGTAAAGCCATTCGTATTAAGACAATTTGAAGATATAAATGAAATTCTTAACTCCTTAAGAGAAGGATATACAATAGCAGTTATTGATATAAAACCATTAAAATCAAAGGATATCGTTGAATTAAAGAGAGCAATAGGCAAGATAAAAAAGACTGTTGACGCCTTAGAAGGCTCAATAGCTGGATTTGGAGACACAACTATAATAGCTACACCTCAGTTTGCTGAGATACATCGTGCTCCAGCGCCAGTAGCAGAAAAGAAAGACAAGTTTGATATGATGGATTGACTCTCCTATCATATGTATAGCTTCTAATCGCCAAGATTATTTTATATAAACTAAATTATACGAAAATCTGAATAGTTGATGTACTATCATACAATATGTATAAATCAGTAGTTTTTTATTAATACTTTTCTCATATATAACAATAAGCAATTTATTCGTTATGTCTCAAATTATCTCATATATCTTGCCTTGCAAAGAGTTAGCTCTTCGCAATCGAGAAAACCGTCTTCAAAGCAACTATAATAGTAGCAGGTACAAAGAGAACAAGAAGAGCACCTAATATAGGAGACATTATTCTCCCAACATCAATCCCTATAATTGCTGCACTCAATACCAATCCTTGAATGCCTGCGAAGCTTACTATAACAAGAGAAACAGAAGCAATAAGAAAAGTCTGCACACTTTTTTCAGCAACAAAGTATCCCACAACAATTCCAAGCACAGCAAGCACAGCAATAACAACAGGATTTATACTCTGCCTGTAAAACTGCGTAAATACTCCCGCAATTATTGCTATCACAATTCCGATTAAAAAAGCCCATGCAGCAATCAAATTTTCTCTCGACCTTATTGGCATCTTTTTACCATCTCTCTTTAATATAAATTTTACAGACGATAAGTTTATTTAAATCTTGTCCAGCCATATAAATCACCTATTTCTTTCAGAAACGAAAAGTTTAAATACCAGTGTAATTGCTAAGTTACAACACAAAATGAAATCACAAATATTATCATTTAGCTTGTTTGCAGTCTTTGCGGTAATTTTAGTATCAGCATTTGCATCTGCAGCTTTGACTTTAACACCAACTTCAGTTCCAGCTTCAGTTAGACACGATGCAGGAAATATTGTTCTTCAGTTTAACTTAATGGGCTCTGCAACAAATGAAGCGGGATTGGAATGGACACGTTCAATAACAAGCCCATCAGGAGCCCAATGGACAATTCTTCCAACAGCAACTTCAGTTAATGCAGGACAGACTACACAGGTTTCAGCAGTGCTTAATATACCAAGATACTCTTCAGGAAACGTTGTAGGAACACTAACTGTAACAGCTGATTCAGGAGCAATAGCAACATACAATGTAAATATTCCTATAGAAACTACAAATTCTTTAACTTTATCAAAAATATTAGAAATAACGAGAACTCAAAACGGTCAGATGAAAGTAGACAATTCTGGAAACTCACAGCTTTCAAACATAGCATTATCATCTTCAGGAGCATTCCCAATAACATTTTCAGAAAGCAATTTTGCATTAAGCGCAGGAACTTCAAAATCAATTACACTAACTCCGGTTAGTTTAACAGGCCTTAAGTTTGGAACAAATACTGTTACAATAGAAGCAAGAGACACAAACACAAACGCAGTGGGTTCCCTCGCAGTAAACTTAATTAGTGGCTTCTGTAAATCAGGCGAAGCCGGCGGAAATTTATCAATAGACAGAGTGAAAGTAAGCAATAGTGGTACTGATGATTTAATTTGGAAACCCCTTAATAAAGTTGAGATAGAAGTAAAAATAGCAAATAACAATCTTGACCACAGCATAAAAGATGTAAACATACAAATGGGGTTGTTTGATTCAAGTGGAAGAAACCGTATATCAGATCTTAATTTTGACAATACTGACCAGGAAAAGATTTCAATTGGAAGCATATCAAAAGACAGCACAGACACCGAAACATTTTCATTTACTGTTCCTGCAGATTTAGAATCTGGCGATTACAAGCTTGCAATTAAGGCATATAGTAATAATCTTAAAGAGCAGAATGAATGCACAGATACGTCATCTGACTTAGACAAAAACTTTTACAGCGGCATAAGCGTTGAAAAGGAAAGCGATAAAAGCAAATTTATTGCCTTTGATAATAATGTATTGAATCCAGACAGAGTTTCGTGTGGAGACACAATAAACCTTGCAACAGAAGTTTTCAACATAGGAGACGCGGACCAAGACCAGGTAAAAGTCACCTTATTTAATACCGAACTTGGAATAAAACAATCTTATGAAATAAGAAATAATCTTAATCAGGGAGATAAGCAGAAAGTTAGCTTTAACTTCCAAATTCCTCCAAATGCGCAGAACAAAGTGTATCAATTAGAGCTTACAGCAGATTACGATTACAGAAGTAGCAATAGCGAGTATAGGCAGTCTTTAGGAGATTCAACAAAAGTTGGTTTGACGGTAATTGGATGTACAGGTACAACAGGTACAGGTTCAACATCAGGTACAAGTACTGGAACAGGAAGCACAACTGGAACAACTAGCTCAAGTTCAAGAGCATTAATATCAGAAGGAACTGCAAGCACTCCTGAAGCGGGTAAAGCATTCACAGCAACAGTTAAAGTTACAAACTCTGGAACATCAGCAGATAGCTTTATAGTTGATGCTTCTGGATATGATTCATGGGCAACTTTAGATTCAATCACAGGAAGATTAGTTACTCTTCAGGCAGGAGAGTCAAAGGATGTTAAATTTAACTTCGTAGTTAACAATGACGCATCTGGCTCAAACAGCTTTGACATGAAAGTTCTTTCAGCAAAAGACAGTTCAGTAGTTGCAAGTCAGTCAGTTGAAGTTCCAGCAATAAAATCATCCTCATCAAGTTTCAGCTTTAACCTAAGCCAAGGCAACACATTAATCTGGGTTATTGGAGCAATAAATGTTGTTCTTATACTTTTGATTATAATTGTTGCAGTGAGAATTTCAAGGAGATAATTTTACTAATGTCTTTTGTTTTGCAAAATAAGGAAATTAAAATGGCTTACGAAAAAAAAACCCAAGAAGTAAAACCGGAATTAAGTAGAGAGGGCAATAGATCAGCATTGTCTATACTTTTAGACAAAGAGAGCAATAGGAAAGGCTTATCTGGAGTGTTAGAATTTTCAGCTACAATTTTTAACAGTGGAGTAGGAGTAGCCTTTCTTACATCATCTATTACTAAATTTGTAGGAGACCACCTCATGATGATGACTACTGACTACTATAACCCATATAACCCAAGAGTGCTCGGCGAGTTTTTTACAGGAGTAGGAGGAGCAGGTCTCGGTGTATATTTTTTAGTTGATGGAATAAAAAGATGTTATGATATTTTTAAAAGAGATGATAACCAGTAAAATTGTTTCTTATTTACTTATCAAATAATATCAATAACAATTTTATTTTAATTTTAAAGATGATAAATCTTAAATACCTTCATTCTGATTAATCAGCATGAGAAAAATAGAAACACCGGAAGAAAAAGAAAAAAGAAGAAGGAGAAACGGCATAATTACAGGAACAATTATGCTTTCTATTCTTATTCTTGGAACAATTGGTTTTGCATTTTCTTTTAATGAAAAAACACAGCAGGTCAATAATAATTTAGATAATCCTCTTGGAAAAAAAGGGATAGAATTAAATGGGCGGACGCATTATTTTTTATATCCTTCTGAAGAAACAAAAGATATAGATGTGATGAATATACACAGCGATTTAAGTTATTTTTCAGGAAAGCCCTTATATATTGATTCAGACAATTCTGCTGTAAGCACAGAAATTGCTTCAAATTTAGTTAATTATGTTCCAAGAATACAGGAGGCCTGCTATGGCGAATGCGCTAAAGACCTTCCTATAAAAAACTGCACTGATAATATTATAATCATAAAATATTCCAATGAAAGCAGAGTTTATCAGCAGGAAGGATGCTACTTTATATTGGGTGGCGTTAAAGAAGCAGATGCTCTTCTTTACAAAATATTAAATATAAAGTGACTATAGATATAAATTATTCAATAATAAAATAGGCAAATTTAAGCTTTCGAAAGATTTATAATAGGCAATATATAGAAATAAAAATGGAAGAAAAAGAGAAAGAAAATAATTTAGATAATAAATACCAATTTAATAAAAAAGAGATATACGTTATACTCTGGGTTATGGCTGGGCTCTTTGCCTTATTATTTATAGGCGTCGCTTTTTTCAGAAGCATAAATAGTTTTGAATATGAAGGGCTTACTTTTACGAAAGAAAGATTTGGAGAAATACCAGTTTTTCATTATTACTATTACATAAATAACCCCATTACGGGAAAGGCTGTTGCAAAATACAATCTCTATCTAAGAAATGACCCAAGAGAAAATAATGTTCCGATAGAGGGAGAAATAAAATTTCTCACTCCAGAAAGATATACATATATCAGCATTAATGGAACGGGCCTTACAGAATGCCCGCAAAGCTCTCTTGCAATTGGAAATTTAGCGGCATTCCTCACAAATAACCAGCTTTCTGTAAAGGGAGCTTCTGCAGAGCCGGATGTGGCTGAGAGAGACAAAACGCTCTATATTAATTGCGATAATACAAAAGATAGAGTAGTCATATTATTCCAGTCAGGAAATGAAACAAAAATAGAAAAAGAGGGAGATATGTGCCACATCGTAACTGTCTCTAACTGTGAGATACTAAAAGCAGTTGAAAAATTTGAATTGCAATCTTTGTTGGATGCCAGAAAACAGATTAAATAATTTTTATAGTAACTCAAACTAATGCCCTCTTAATCACTTTATCGATAATTAATACAAATTAATTCTAGTGATTGTTAATAATAATTACTGATAAGCGTATGATATATATTAAAAAACTTCTAAGAATTTATTCATTCTTCTCTTTCTTTCTATCTTTTCTTGAAACTTTCTTCTTTTTTACATCTTTGACTATATTTTTAATATCCGAATATATAGGAATTTCCTTTATTCTAAATAAATAAACATTTACAAACCATATAGCTAATACAAGAATAGTAGAGCCAATGTACCAAACTATTTTATGAGTTATGTCAAAATATTCAAATCCTCTGACAAGCAGAAAAGCAAAAATTGCAATCCTGATTATATTGATAGCCAAAAATGAAGCTAAAATGAATAAAATACTGTAAATCCTTTTTTTAATCTTCATAGGTGTTGTAAGATTAAGAATTAAAAGAAAATAATATGCTGCTCCAGCAATGCACGCTGTTATAAGCTCAGCATAAACTCCTTTAAAAAAGATTACATTTCCTTCTAAAAGCGTTGCATTATATATCGCTTTAAGAATAAAATAAACAGGATAAACTGTAAGAGGAGTAAATACTAAATATATTAAATAAAGACTCTGAAATGCCAGAATAAGCAAAATTGAATAGCGAATTACAATTTCAAAAGCCTCTTCCAGTTCCATCAATCCTAAGGAAAGGTCCTTATAAAAATCTTTAGTTTCTGTAAGTATGTTTAAAAATATAAATTTAGCTTTTATAATATTCAATATGCAAATAAATATAATTTTAAATTGCAGGTAATATCTGGCAAGAGTTTCATTATTAATTATTATGTCAAGATACTTGACAGAAAACTCCACACTTTAGTGTGGAGTAGTATCTTGAGCATCCCAAAGACGAGTGCCTTTTCAAACTCCACCTTTTAAGGTGGAGTGGCACATCGTCTTTTTGATA
>OBEQ012422507.1_pt1 | contig 29719 bp, 20 predicted proteins | sample 1670901 | NCBI WGS metagenome assembly OBEQ01 (sample SAMEA104232315, study PRJEB22302) | groundwater metagenome | biome: forest; feature: aquifer; material: groundwater | place: USA | collected 2011-08-07 | depth 5.4 m
TCAATTTCTTTTGCAACTGAAACACCGTCTTTTGTTACTTGTGGTGCTCCAAATTTTTTCCCAATTACAACATTACGTCCTTTTGGTCCTAGTGTTACTTTTACTGCATTTGCTAATGCATCAACTCCTTTTTTCAGCTTTTCACGTGCTTCTACGTCAAAAAATATTTCTTTAGCCATTTTTTTATTTTTTTTGGTTGAGACGTTTAATTAAACGTCTTTACAATATGGACATTGCATGCAATGTCTTTATCGATATCTTTTTTATTAACTATTTTGGTGGAGACGTTTAATTAAACGTCTCTACGGTGATATTTTACAATATCCCGTATATATCTGCTTCACGCATGATTAAAAACGTTTTACCGTCTAATTTGATTTCTGTACCTGAATATTGACCGTAAAGAACATTATCTCCGATTTTAACGGTCATAGGTTCGTCTACTTTTCCCGATCCTGAGGCTACGATTGTACCTTGTAATGGTTTTTCTTTAGCGGTGTCTGGAATAAAAATACCACTTGCTGTTTTTTGCTCTGCTGCTACAGGTTCAACTAAAACTCTGTCGGCTAATGGTTTAAATGTTATTGACATATTTTTTTATTTTTATTTTAAAATTTCATTTCAGTTTACCCCAATTTTATGCCGTTTTAGAGAATGCGACAGATTAACTGTTTTATGAAATTTAAGGCATAAAAAAATGTCAGTATGCTGACATACTGACATTTTTAATTCTTTGTTATTGATGTATTATTTTTTACCTCCTGGAGTTTCTGTTCCTGGTTTTGCAGATGGAGTTTCCTTTACTTTGGCTGGTTTAGACATTCCAGTTAAAAGAATACTAATCACCATTATTGTTCCTGCTAATGTCCAAGTTGCTTTTTCAACAAAATCGTTAGCCTTTTTAACTCCACCAAGTTGTTGACTTGTCCCAAATTGTGAATTTACTCCACCTCCTTTTGGGTTTTGTACAAAAACGACAAATATTAATAAAATACTTGCTAAAATAATTACGATTGATAATAAAACTTCCATTGTGTTATGTGTTTAATTTTTTTGTTAATTCAGTTATTTGGTTTGCAAAGAAAATCTTTTTTTCTGGATTAATTGCAATTAATTGTTCATAAGCGTAAATTGCTTTTGGAAAGTTACCTTGCGCTGCGAATATTTTTGCTAGTGTTTCACTGACTGGTAGCGTGTTTTCGTCTAAACTTTTTCTTGCTTTTTTTACTGGAGAAAAAAATTCTGCTTTGGGTTTTTCGACCTCTTTTTCCTCTTTTTTAGGTCTAGAAATCGATGGCTCTTCTTTTAAAAATTGATTTACAAGTGTATTTATCTTGTCTTTTTGATCAATTTCTTCACTTTTATTTTCATTATTATTTGCTTTCAGCCAAGATGAAAATCCTTTTTTAATTGTTGAAGACGTGTTTTTTTCAAATGAGGAATGTGTAAATTCAGGTTCAGACTCTATTTCAAGCTCAATCTCAGTCTTAACTTTAAAATTTTCTTCAACCTCAACAACCTTATTCGTAATCTCAATCTCAACATCACTCTCTACTTCTAGCTCAACTTCAACATTTTCTTCATTCTCCTCTTCTTCCTTGTCTAAAATAGAAAAATTACTTGAAATGGCATGTGATAAAACTTCAATTTCTAAATCATTTTCTTTGATTGAAACTTCAAATTCTTCCTTTTCAATTTCATCTTTTACTTCCAATAATTCATTTAAAGAAACAATTTCATTTAGTTCTTCAACCGGATCTATAAACTTTTCTTCATCTGTTTCATGTGTTGAACTTTCTTCTGTTTCTGAATTGCTTGTTGAATTATTGAAGGGTATAGGAATTATTGGAACAACTGGTATTTCAATAATCTCAACATCAGCAGTAATTTCAATCTTTTCAATAATAGCATCTTCCTCAATTTGGGTAGATAGGATTAAATTTTCTGTTTCAGGAATTATTTCTTCTTCAAGGATTTGTTCAACATCATCTTCAATTACTTGAATTTCAGAAATAGTTACATTTTTAATTTCAACTAGATCGCCTTCAACTTCTTTTATTGTCTCATTAATTGGTGCAATTGGAAGGTTATTTCCCTTTTCATTAATCAATTCGTAAAGTCTAACTCGATCGGTTATTCTGTATGCATGGAGTTGTAATTCATCATCAAAACGAACATCGTTATTTATTGAAAGTGCTTTTAGATATAATAAAGAAAAAACTTGTGCGTAAGGGTATTTTACTGATAATTGACGTAATTCATCAATATCATTCGAACCACAAAGTTGAGGGTTTTTTATTCTACCTGCTATTTCTTCTAAATTCATCATTTACCAATTCGAAAATAGTTTATTAATTAGATCTTGTACTATTAACTTATTAATTTCATCCAATAATTGATTTTCAATAGTAGATAAATCTGTATTTGAATCATAATCGGCGAAACGTGAACTGGTCAAAATCATTTTATCTTCTGTTGGTTTGGAGATAAATATAGTAAAATTTACGGTTATTGTTAATCTGTTTTTTGCTGCATTTTCTCCAGGTTGAATAGCAATTGGAGTTATTACATAATTATTTATATTTCCTTCAATTGAAACTTCTGGCAAATCTTTTTTTGGATTTGGACTTAATACGAGCTTTGACCTATTTTGGACTTCACTTTTTATTTTTTCGGAAAGCAGTGTTGAGTAGCTAATTGGAGCATTTGGAGCTGTTAATTCTAATGTTTTTACTGTAAATGTTTTCCACTCTTCAGGGGTAGATCCATCTTGAAAAGACACACTTTTGGGCCAACAAGAAGTTAGAAGTATAATCAAAGAAGTAAAGTAAATAAATTTCATGCGTGTTTTTAATATTCAAAAGTACAAATTGATTCGAAAGAAACTGTCTAAATTAGTCTGTTAAATTATACTCTTTAATTTTTCTATATAAAGTTCGTTCAGAAATTCCTAACTCTTCAGAAGCATATTTTCGTTTTCCTCTATGCTTTTCTAATGCTTTTTGAATTAATTCTTTTTCTCGATCTTCTAGAGATAATGATTCTTGCAATTCTTCATGAATCTCAATATCTTCTGTTTCACTGTTTACAAAATCAGTGTTGTTTTCAGGGATTTTCTCTGAATTAGTAAGTAAACGTGTGTTGTTTGGTGTATTCAATTCTTGGTACAATCGATTCACCATGTCGGATTGATCTGTGTTTAAATTGATGTCGCCATTTTGACCAATTAATTCAATAACCAATTTTTTTAATTCTCCTAAATCCTTTTTCATATCGAATAAGAATTTATACATCAATTCTCTATCAGAAAAAGTATCGTTTGATTTACTGTCAACTGTTAATAATGAATTGTCTTCTTCTTTTGGAAGGTAAAAAGCTAATTTGGGTCCATCTATTTCTCTTTCGGTTTCGATTACAGATAATTGTTCAACCAAATTTTTTAATTGACGGATGTTTCCAGGCCATTTGTATGTTGATAGAACTTCAGTGCCATCTGCTGTTAATTTAATAGCTGGCATTTTATATTTATCAGCAAAATCACTAGCGAATTTTCTGAATATTAAATGTATATCGTCTTGTCGATTTCTTAAAGGTGGTAACGCGATAGGAATGATATTCAATCGATAAAACAAATCTTCCCTAAATTTACCTGAAGAAATTGCTTTTTGCATATTTTCATTGGTAGCAGCTACAACTCTAACATTTGTCTTGATTGGTTTTGATGCTCCAACTCGAATAAATTCTCCTGTTTCAAGAACTCTTAATAACCTAACTTGGGTTTGCATCGGTAATTCTGCAACTTCATCTAAGAAAATTGTTCCGTTATTAGCTACTTCAAAATATCCTTGTCTCGAACCACTTGCTCCGGTAAATGATCCTTTTTCGTGACCAAATAATTCGGAATCAATTGTTCCTTCTGGAATTGCTCCGCAGTTTACGGCAATATATTCACCGTGTTTTCTAGCACTTAATTGATGAATAACTTGTGGAATAATTTCTTTCCCAGTTCCACTTTCTCCAATCACTAAAACGGATATATCGGTTGTCGCAACTTGAATGGCTACTTCTAATGCTCTATTTAAAAGTGGTGTGTTTCCAATGATTCCGAAACGTTGTTTTACTTGTTGTAAATTCATATTCGGGATTTATATTGTGTGAGGTTTACAAATTTCTTCTACTTCTCCAATTAAAGTGGAAGATGTACAACTTTTAATTCTAACGAGAACATATTGACCTTTGTCAAAATCTCCTTTCGGAAAAACAACCACAGAATTTCTTTCATCTCTACCACTCATATCATCTTGTGATTTTTTTGAAAAACCTTCAATCAGCACTTTTGCTAATTTTCCAATTTGATTTTGGTTGTTTTTTAAAGAATTAGCTCTTTGTACATTAATTACTTCAGTTAAACGACTCGATTTGATAGCTTCTGGAATATCGTCTTCGTATTTTCTTTCAGCTAATGTTTTTGGACGTTCTGAGTAGGTGTACATGTATGCAAAAGAGAATTTCACTTCTTTAATTAAAGACAATGTAGCTTTGTGATCTTCTTCTGTTTCTCCACAAAATCCAATTATTAAATCGGTTGAAATACTGCAATTAGGTATAATTCGATTGATGGCTTCAATTCTGTTTAAATACCATTCTCTCGAATAACCTCTGTTCATTCTTTCTAATACTGATGTACTTCCAGATTGAACTGGTAAATGAATATAAGGACAAATATTATCGTGTTTTGCAATTGTTTCTAACACTTCATCAACCATGTCTTTTGGGTGAGAAGTTGAAAACCGAATTCTTAAATCAGGAGAAACAGTTGCTACTAATGCTAAAAGTTGAGAGAAATTAGTAGTAGAAATTGTTTCATCTTTGATTTCTCCTTTCGAAGTAATGTTCCAACGATAACTATCTACATTTTGACCTAACAAAGTCACTTCTCGATAACCTGCTTTAAACAAATCTTTACATTCTTGAAGTATTGTCAATGGATCTCTTGAACGCTCTCTTCCTCTTGTAAACGGAACAACACAGAAAGAACACATGTTATCACAACCTCTTGTTATACTTACATAACTAGAAACGCCACCTTGATCTAGGCGAACAGGGGATATGTCAGCATACGTTTCTTCTCTCGAAAGTAAAACGTTTACCGCTTTCTGACCATTTTCAACAATGTTTACTAAATTAGGTAAATCCCTATAAGAATCAGGACCAGCTACAATATCGACTAATTTATCATCTTCTAAAAGTGATTTTTTTAATCGTTCAGCCATACATCCCAAGATTCCGACTGTTAAATTAGGTTTGTTTTTTTTATGTTTTCTGAAATCAGTAAGTCTTTTTCGGACTCTAACTTCAGCATTATCTCTAATTGAACACGTATTCACTAGTATTACATCCGCTTCTTCAACATTTCTTGTTGTTGTGAAACCATCATTTGCCATGATTGAAGCAACTACTTCACTGTCAGAGAAATTCATGGCGCAACCATAACTTTCAATGTATAATTTTTTCCCGTTTGTCGGATTTGTATTCGGTATAACTAAAGCTTCTCCTTGACGTTCTTCATCGTGCATTTTAGGATGTCCTATACTATTTTCGCTCATTGTTTCTTAAATCTGAGAACAAAAGTACAATAAAATAAGTGTGTATGTCAAAATGGCAGACTGTTTTTTGTTTAAATTCGTTAAATATTTAGATTTATCTGAATCAAGGTAAAATGAATGTAAAAACTTCAATTTAATTCCAGCTCTATTAAGTAGGAATGATTTTCTAAAATCCCTACTTTTTAGATTTGTTTTATCAGAATATCGACGAATAAAAGTAGGTATATTGAATTATTCGAAATTTTTATTTAATAGTTAATTATTTGATTTACAAATAGTTATTGTTTTTAATTCTCTATATTAAAATAAACACATTGGATTTTCTGATAAAATGCCTTTAATTTGCAAATCGTTTGAGGAGTAAAATCTTCTCATTTTAATAAATTTATTATCAATATTTTTGATTAATGGCTAAAAATCTAGTAATTGTCGAATCCCCTGCGAAAGCTAAAACTATTGAAGGTTATTTAGGAAAAGACTTCGTTGTAAAATCAAGTTATGGACATGTTCGTGATTTGGCTAAAAAAGGAATTGCGATTGATATTGAGAATAATTTTCAACCCAATTACGAAGTCTCGCCCGATAAAAAAGCAATTGTTTCTGAATTGAAAAAATTAGCAAAGGAAGCGGAAGTTGTATGGCTAGCTACCGATGAGGACCGCGAAGGAGAAGCTATTTCGTGGCACTTATACGAATCATTAAATCTTGAAAAAAAGGAAACAAAACGTATTACTTTTAATGAGATTACAAAAACGGCAATATTAAAAGCAATTGATAATCCTCGTATTATCAACCAAGAATTAGTAAATGCTCAACAAGCAAGACGTATTTTAGATCGTTTGGTTGGGTTTGAACTTTCTCCTGTATTATGGAAAAAAGTGAGGCCAAGTTTGTCTGCAGGTAGAGTTCAATCTGTTGCCGTTAGACTAATTGTTGATAGAGAAAAAGAAATTACAGCACATAATTCTGAAACATTTTTTAGAGTAAATGCTGTTTTTACAAAAGGAAAGGATAGAATTAAAGCTGAGTTAAATAAACAACTTGTCGATAATAAAGAAGTTAAATCTTTTCTAGATAAATGTAAAAATACTGAATTCGAAGTTTTAGATGTTACTAAAAAGCCAGCGACAAAAACACCTGCAGCGCCTTTTACTACGTCAACTTTACAACAAGAAGCAAGTTTAAAACTTGGTTTTTCAGTTACTAGAACAATGTCTGTAGCGCAAAGGTTGTATGAAGCAGGAAAAATAACATACATGAGAACTGATTCAGTAAATTTATCTGAAACAGCTATTAACGGAGCAACTTTAGAAATAGAAACTGCTTACGGAAAAGAGTATTCTAAACCTACAAAGTACAAAACCAAAAATGAAAATGCACAAGAGGCTCACGAGGCAATTCGTCCAACTGATTTTTCTGCACATACAATAGATGGTGAAAGTGAAGAAGTGCGTTTGTATGAATTAATTTGGAAACGTTCGATTGCTTCTCAAATGAGTCAGGCACACTTAGAAAGAACAGTTATTAAAATTGGTGCATCTTCTATTACTGAAGTTTTTCAGGCGAAAGGAGAAGTTATCAAATTTGACGGTTTCTTAAGAGTTTATCTTGAATCAAACGTCGAAGATGAGGATGAAGACGATGAAAAAGAATCTGATTCTGCATTATTGCCTGCCGTTTCTCAAGGTGAAAATTTAGGGAAAGACGTGATTCGTGCTACTCAACGTTTCTCAAGAGCTTTACCTCGTTATGTGGAAGCTTCATTGGTAAAGAAATTAGAAGAATTAGGAATTGGTCGTCCTTCTACGTATGCTCCAACAATTACTACGATTCAAAAACGTGGGTATGTTGAGAAAAAAGAAAAAGAAGGAGACGAAAGAAAATATGATTTTTTTGAATTAAAAGGTTCAACTGTTTCAGAAGAAACGAAAATTGAAATTACAGGGAAAGAGAAAAATAAACTTTCTCCTACTGATATTGGTGTTGTTGTTACTGATTTCTTAACAGAACATTTCGAACGTATTTTAGATTACAATTTCACAGCAAAAGTAGAAGCTGAATTTGACGAAATCGCAAACGGTTTAGTCGAATGGACAAAAATGATTCATGATTTCTATACTCCTTTCCACGCTAGTGTTGAGCACACATTGGAACATTCAGAACGTGCTTCAGGTGAAAGAGAATTAGGAGTGCATCCTGTTTCTGGAAGAAAAATGATTGTTAGAATTGGACGTTTTGGGCCAATGGTTCAAATTGGAGATGAGAAAACAGACGGTGAAAAACCTCAATTTGCTTCTTTACAAAAAAATCAATCAATTAGTTCTATCACTTTAGAGGATGCTTTAGAATTGTTCAAACTTCCAAGAACATTAGGAGAATTTGAAGATTTAGTAGTGAAAGCAAATGTTGGTCGTTTTGGACCTTATTTACAGCACGGAAAAGCATTCGTTTCTTTACCGAAAGATGAAAGTCCAATGTCAGTAGAATTAGACAGAGCGATTGAAATCATTTTGGAAAAACGTCAAGCTGATTTAGATAAAATAATCAAATTATTCCCAGAAAGACCAGAAGTTCAATTGTTAAATGGACGTTGGGGACCTTTCTTAAAAATAGGAAAAGACAATTTTAAATTGCCCAAAGATGCTCAAGTAGAGAAATTAACATTGGAAGAATGTATCACTATTTCTGAAAATCAGCCTGTAAGTAAATTTAAGAAAAAAGGACCAGTAAAAGCAGAAGTGAAAGTTGTAGCGAAAAAAGCTCCAGCTAAGAAAAAAGCGGTTGCTAAAAAGGCACCTGCAAAGAAAAAATAATAGAATATTATAAATAGTAAAACGTCCCTTTTGTTAAATGAGAAGGGATTTTTTTTGATAATAATTAAAATTCACAATTAAAATTATTTTACACAATTAATCAAAATCTAAAACCATGTATAAGTTAGCTTTAAGTTTATTTTTTATTACTTTTTCTCTTTATAGTTTTTCTCAAAACAAAACAAATTTTTCTTCAATTGATTATTTAAAAGGTATTAGTTATGATAAAATAACTTGGGTAAAAAAAATTGATTCTGCTGGAGTTTTTATAGTAACAAACCATCTAAAAAAATACAATATGTATTATGTAGATGTTGATTGTAAAAATCATAGTTTTATTACAAAACAACTGTTAGTAAATCCTTCTGATATTCCTAAAACAATGATTTTTTCTTATTTAAGAATTGAAAATGAAATATTTCAAATACGCATTGAAAAAACAAGCAAACAAACAGCTTATTTTAATGATAAATTTGACGGCGAAAAATTTATGATGTCGTCAAAGCCTTTTTTCAGTAAAAAAGAAAAAAAATTAGATTTTTCTATGATAGCTGGATTTAAAGCGTATAATAATTCCATAATAATGAGCTCACACGAAGAGATAGGTGATTCGACATTGTTTATTAATACTTATTTTGATATTAACACTTTCAAAGAAATTTCAACAAGATCTTTTGCTATCTGTAATCAATCAAGTATTAAAGAAGCATTCTTCATTGACGGAAAAAATTTTTACTTATATTCAAATAAAAATAATTCTTCAAAAAAAAATCTATTTAAACTTACAGTTTTAGACAATGGTATCTTTAAAGAATTAAAGTTTGATGAAGAGATTATAGACGATGAAAAAATAAAGTTGTTCTACGTTTATAAAATGGACAATATGTATTATTTATATACAATATTTGCTATAAATGATCAATGTAAAACGGCTGTTTATAAAATTAATTTAGAAAATTTAAATTGTGCTCTTATAGAAAAAAATATTGTTAATGTAGAAAACACAAATAATGATACAAGTAATTCAACTAAACGCTCATCATCATATACTTATCGTAACTATTTTACACTTTCAAAGGTTATTTATGATAAAAATGATATTTATTTAATTTCTACTTATTCTTTTTTTGATGAGACTGTTGGACTAATAGAAAAAGAGCTATTAGTAACGAAAATATCTGACGGGAAAGTACTATGGAGTAAATTATTTAACAGAGGTATTAGATTTTGGGTTGATGAAAGTTTTTCAGCCGATTTAATTGAAAACAAATTAGAGATTTCTGATCTAGAAAATGAAGATCATTTTGATTCAGATGGAAATTGGAGTCAAGAAAAATTAAAAAGAATTCAAAGTCCAACTTTCATTTCTATAATAATGATTATTGATAAAGAGACGGGTAATTGCATTAGGAAATTGGTGAAGTAACCTTCAGACTTGATAGATTTTAATTGTAAATTAAAATTGAATTAATTGAATTTTTAAGTTTTGAATTTAAAATATTTTATTTACATTTTCTTACATGAGAAGGGACGTTTTTATTTTATTTTAAGTATTTTTTAATCTTCATTATATTTAAAAGACCATACTTCTATGTAATTTAGTGAAATGGTATTAATTTTTAATAAATTTCAATGAATATTTTAATCATTGAAGACGAGGTTAATTTAGCAAATTCACTCAAACTTGGACTTGAGGAGCAAGGATTTGAGGTTGATGTAGCTTTTAATGGAAACGATGGATTAGCCAGTGCTTTAACGCATAAACATCAAGTGATTATTTCAGACATTAAATTGCCTGACATTAGTGGATTAGAGTTTTGCAAATTGTTTAGACAATACAATACTGAAACGCCAATTCTATTCCTCACCGCTTTAGGAACAACAAATGATAAATTGCTTGGTTTTGAAGTCGGTGCTGATGATTATTTAACGAAACCTTTTTCATTTCATGAATTACTTGCGAGAATAAAAGTAATGTCAAAAAGATATAATGTACAGAATACTGTTCCTATTATACTTCAAGCAGGTGATTTAATTTTAAATATGGATTCTAAAACAGCTGAACGAAATGGTATTCTTATTAATTTAACAGCTAAAGAATTTAATTTAATTGCCTACTTAATTCAGAATAAAAACAAAATCATTTCTAAAAAAGAAATTGCAGAAGAAGTTTGGGGAATCAATTTTGAAACTGGTACCAATTCAATTGAAGTGTATGTCAATTTCACAAGGAATAAAATCGACAAAGATTTTGAAACAAAATTAATTCAAACAGTTCACGGCAGAGGCTACATGATTAAAGATAAATAGTATGCAAATTAGAACTAGAATTACACTTTATTTTATTGTACTTACTGCATTTTTACTTTTGTTTTCATTTTTTTTAATTTACTCAGTTTCGTTGAAAGAGAGGAAAAGAGATTTTCAAGCGCAATTAAAAAACAAAGCAATCACAACAGCTGATTTGTTACTAAAAGTATCTGCTATCGATTCACTTCTATTAAAATTAATTGATAAAAATAAAAAAGACGTTTATGACTTTGAAAATATTTCTATTTATGATGAAAATAAAAAAGAAATATATACGAATAATGATATGATTCATTTTGAAAATAATTTCAAAAATTTGGACTCTGTTTTTGCTCAAATAAAATCAAATAATGAATTTAATGCCGAAATAACGCCAACTATTATTGTTGGTCAAAATTATAAATACAAAGGAAATAATTACTTCTTACTTGCAAGTGCCCATGATACAATAGGCACGAAAAACCTAAACCAGTTAAGAGATAATCTTATTTACATTTATATATGTATCCTTTCTTTTATTGGTATTATTGGGTGGATGTTTTCAAGACAAATTCTCAAGCCTATAAACAACATTATAGATCAAGTAAACTATCTGAAATTAAAAAAACTTAATACACGTTTAACTGTTAAGAATCAAAATGATGAAATAGGGAAATTAACAAACGCATTCAATAACATGTTAGCTAGAATTGAAAAGACAATAAAACTGCAAAATAGTTTTATTTCAAATGCATCACATGAAATAATAAATCCTTTAGCATCTATTACTTCACAAATTGAGATCACATTATTGTCGGATAGAAGTGATGATCACTATAAAAAAACACTAAACTTTGTTTTACAAGACATTAATAGGTTGAATCAAATATCTGAACAGCTTATAAAACTTTCAAAATACTCAGATAGTCAGGAAAAAATTGGTTTTGAAAATTTAAGAATAGATGAGTTGTTGTGGGAAATAAAAAACAATTATTTAATTAAAAATCCAGAGTCAAAAATTAATTTTTCTATTGGAAATATACCTGATAATGAGCAGGCTTTAATTTTTAAAGTAAATGAGGTTTTACTAAAAACGTGCTTTATTAATTTATTGGATAATGGTGTTAAGTTTTCAACTAATCAAGAAATAAATTTAAATCTATTTGTAAACGATGATTTAGATTTGGTTATCACTTTTGAAAACGATGGATTAGGAATTCATGAAAGTGAATTTGAAAATTTATTCAATCCCTTTTTTAGAAGTAGAAATTCTAAAAACATTAATGGATATGGTATAGGATTAGCAATTGTAAAAAGCATTGTAGATTTGCATCAGTTTGAAATAGCCTTTGAATCGATCCCTAATAGTAAAACAATTTTCACCATTTATTTTAAACACAAGCTTAATTTTCAAATTTATTAGGGTCTGTAAAAAAATAAAGTGCACAAATTTGAAGCAATTATTTTTATTCTTTTTATAGGCAAAATTTTCAAGCATAGCCATAGCTACGGTTTAAAATTTTAACGACGAAAAAGGATAAAAGAATCAGTCAAAATGGGTAGTTTATTTACTGACAGATCCTTCAATACTATTTTAAGTTTTTTTTAAGGAAATTAATTCAGTTGACACTATTATTAATAGTTCCTTTGCGTCATCAATAATTTTATTCAATATAAATTAAGATATCATGGCGTCAGAAAAAGAATATAGTAATCAAAGAAGTAAGTATAAAGGTCTAAAAATAGTGCTATTAGCATTGTTTATGGTACTTTTTATTATTTTCCTTTTAGATGATTTTCTTAGTATTTTGAAATCTATTTTTTAATAATTCTAAATTTTGTATGAACTCAAATAAATTATACGAAAGACTTGTAGACGCTTTCTTTGTCATTTTAATGTTGGTAGGCTTATTTCTACTAATGGCATTATTTGTTTAAAAAATAATTACATAAAATTTAAATTGTTGAAAGAGCAATGAAGATATGAAAAAAAGAAAAAGTATCAATTTATTTAAGGAATTTTTTGAAGTAAAAAAAATAGGAGGAATTTTATTATTAGTCGCTACCATAATTTCATTATTACTAACAAACGTAATCGTTGGGGAAAATTTTCCGAAAATATGGCAGTTTTCTGTTGGTCATTTTACTATTCAACACATTGTCAATGATGGATTAATGACTGTTTTCTTTCTATTGGTTGGACTTGAATTAGAACGAGAGATCTATATAGGAGAATTATCAAATTTAAAGAAGGCTTTACTTCCAATCTTCGCCGCTATTGGCGGAATGGCTGTCCCAGCCTTAATTCATTATTTTTTTAATGCAGGAACAGAAACACAGTCAGGAGCAGGAATACCAACTGCTACAGATATAGCATTTTCGTTAGCTGTCCTTTCATTATTTAGTAAAAAAGTGCCAAATTCATTAAAAATATTTTTAACAGCTCTTGCAATCGCTGACGATTTAGGAGCTGTATTTGTAATAGCTATTTTTTACACAAAAACAATTGTTTGGTTCAATTTGATAATAGCATTAATTATCTTTTTTGCATTATTAATGATGAATAGGTTGAAAGTTAAATTGCTTTGGGTATATTTATTTTGTGGCTTTTGGATGTGGCTTTTCATGTTAAATTCAGGGATTCATGCTACAATTACAGGAGTAATGTTAGCATTTGCAATTCCTTTTACAAAACAAAACAACATTTCTTACACTTTACAGCATGCACTTCATAAACCCGTTGCAATATATATATTACCCATATTTGCACTAGTAAATACCAGTATTTATATTGGTGATCAATGGGCATCCAATTTATTTTCTAACAATAGTTTAGGCGTGTTTTTTGGTTTAATAGTAGGGAAGCCAATAGGAATAATCCTCTTTACATTTCTAGCATTGTTTTTTAAACTAGCAAATTTGCCAAATGATTTAAGATGGTCGCATATAACTGGAGCAAGTTTATTGGCAGGAATTGGATTTACAATGTCAATTTTTGTTTCAGGTCTAGCGTTTGATGATCCTATTACTGTTCAGTTTTCTCAAATATCTGTATTAATAGCATCCGTTGTTGCAGTTATTTTTGGTTCAATATGGTTTCGTTTTTTTGTTAAATAAAATATTAGTTTTGAAAATATTATATATTAAAAATGATGGGAGAAAGCTAGAAAATGATAGCTCATTGTTTTTTGAAAATTTACTATTAAAAGCTAAAATTGAGGTAATCACTATTTCAATTCAAAACAATGGTATTATTTCTTCGATCGAAAATATTCTTAAAATCAGAAAAGCCATTAAAGAAAATGACATTCATTTAATTCATTGTTTTAATACGCATGCAGGTTTTTTAGCTTTTCTAGGTGTTAATAGAAAGAAAATAGTATTATCTTTTTTTGAAAATGAAATTGACGAAAGTAATTTTTTCAAGAAACTCACTAATTTAAAAACAAAATTCATTACTCGTTTTTGCTTTAACCAAGTTATTTTAGAATCTCTAAAATGTGATACTTTTTTATCAAAAAACAGCAATTGCTTTTTCTTGCCCGAAAAATTGAATACAGAAGAATATTTTCCTATATATGTTGTTTACAATAAAGAAAATTTGAATCTAAATTTAAATAATACATATATACTATTTATAGGAAATATTGAAATGGAAATTGAAAATTATTTAATGGTCAATAACGCTGTTTTATTATTAAAAAACAATAATTTGAATCTTAAAGAATTCAATTACGAGACTTCTCACTTAAAAAATCAATACTTTAATGCTGCTGACATTGTAATAACTTCTTTAACTCCTCAAAGTATAAAACAAATTACAGAGGAAATATTATTGTCCAATACCAAGCTTATTTCGTTAGAAAACAATGATCAACTTGAAATGTATGCTCAAATTAATAATTTACATTTTTGTTCCAAATCCTCTATTGAGATTCATGAAAAAATAAAAAGTTTACTTGTCTCATCTAAAGAAAATAGCAGGGATGAAACAACACAAATAAATGACGATACAATTTTATATCGATTACTTTACATTTACAAAATGGATTATTTATGGACTAATGCAAACATGTAATTGCTATCTTTACAACTTACAATAGATTAAAAAAAATGATTCCCAAAATTATTTCACTTTTCAAAAAGACGCTTGATTGGGCTAAAAATAATTTAACGCATAAGCAATTTATTTTTTTATCTAGTATTCTTGTTGGTGTTTCAGTTGGTTTGGCGTCGGTCGTTTTAAAATTCATTCTTCATTCAATTTTTGAGTTAATTTCAAATAATAAATTATTCCATTCTCAATATTTTTATGCAATTCTTCCTGTTACAGGTATCTTTTTAACTGTTTTTGTTTTGAAAAGATTTTACGGTAACTCAAAGTTCAAGGGATTACCAAGTTTGTATAGAGCGATCAAAACAAAATCGAGTTTGATCCCTAAAAACCAAATGCATGCTCAAATTATTACAAGTTCTTTAACTGTTGGTTTTGGGGGGTCTGCTGGAGTTGAAGCTCCAATCGTTTTAACTGGCGCAGCTTTCGGGTCAAACTACGCTAAAACATACAAACTAAGTTACAATGACAGAACTCTTTTATTGGCTTGTGGAGTTTCAGCAGGAATTGGTTCTGCTTTTAATGCACCAATTGCAGGTGTTTTATTTGCCTTAGAGGTTTTACTGATTGATGTGAGTATTACAGCCTTTATTCCTTTAATTATTGCTGCAGCTTCAGGAGCTTTAATTTCTAAAATATTTTTAGGTTCTTCCATAATTCTTTCATTTAATAATACAACTTCTTTTGACTATTTCAATGTTTTCTTTTACGTATTGCTTGGAATATTAGCTGGTTTGATTTCAGTGTATCATTCAAGAGTATTTATGAAAATTGAGAATCTTTTACATAAATCAAACATTAGCCAGTATGGTCGTGTTGTGATTGGCGGCTTAATTTTAGCTTCTCTAATTTTAGTATTTCCAAGTTTATACGGAGAAGGTTATGAAAGTATTAAATGGCTATCAATAAGTCATGAATCGAAAATTATTACAAATAGTTTATTAGAAAAATTTGTATCCAATGAATGGACAATATTATTGATAATTGGGATATTGATTTTTGTAAAAGCTATTGCAACTGGATTAACGCTAGGAAGTGGTGGAAATGGTGGGAATTTTGCACCATCTCTTTTTGTTGGTGCCTATTTAGGATTTTTCACATCTAAATTCTTTAATCTTTTCGCTCACTTCAAACTACCTGAAAGTAATTTCACATTAGTTGGTATGGCTGGAATATTAAGTGGCTTGTACCATGCTCCTTTAACAGCTATATTTTTAATTGCTGAAATAACAGGGGGATACACATTGATGATTCCATTAATGATAGTTTCTTCCATAAGTTTTGCAATATCACGTTATTTTGAACCTATTTCAATGGACTTAAAAAAGATTTCTAAGGAAGTTGATGTTGTTTCCACAGATAAGGAATCTCATATTTTATCAGGTATTCAATTATCTCAAATCATTGACAGAGATTTTATTGTCTTACGACCAAATCAAAACCTAGGAGAATTAGTTGAAATAATAAAACATTCAGATAAGAATATTTTTCCAGTTTTGGATGAAAGAGACCTTTTTTGCGGTATCGTATTAATTGAAAATATAAAAGATGTCATGTTTACATCGAAATTGTATGATCGCATTTTAGTGAAAGAATTGCTTATTCACCCGAATGTATTTGCAACATCAACTGAATCAATGGATTCAATTTTAAAAAAATTAGATGAAAATGATTTTTGGTTCATCCCTGTTATTGACGACTTACTATTTCAAGGTTTTATTTCTAGAAACAAAATATTTTCAAATTATCGTGAAAAATTGAAAGAGACGATTATTGAATAATCATTAAAATTTATTCTTAGAAACTGTTTTATAAACATCAAAAACTGCCACCTTCTATTGAATCTTGTAATTCTCTAGCTTGGATCAGAAATTCAGTAACTGTCATTTCTTTATAAAAAATTAGGCCATGACTCGCACGAATTCGTGGGTCTTCATTTTGGTAGAAATAATCTTTTCCTAAAAGGTATTGTATTGATTTCAATTGGTCAACCCAAATCTTTTGAGCCACTTTACTGAATTTCCCATTTAACTCATAACTAGGAAATGAGGCTTCTACTTGACTGAGATAACAATTAGTAAATAAAGCGTCCATTGATGCCATTGCGTTCAATGAAACCGGAACGATTCTATTAACATCGGAAGGAGAAAATTTAAACCAAACATTTCGATAACCCCAAATTCGAAGATCCGATAGGTCACGTTCTTTTTGTAAATGGCGAAGAGCATCGGCAATTGTTTGAAGCACTTTGTAATGCGTATCAGGTCCGCTTCCTTCTGGATCAAATGTAATACTCAAAACTGTTGGATTAATATCTTTGATCATTTGCGCTACTGGCAAAACGTCGCGCATTTTATCAGGTTGTTCTGTAAAAACATCTCCTTTATAAAAACCAAGTCGGTTATGAATAATGTTTTTTACTGGAATGCCATAATGTGCCCAAACCAATTCTTCTTCAAATTCCCGAATCATCCCTTTTAGTTTCTGAATTGCAGGGTCGTTTTTTTCTCCGTCGTATGACTGTTTTAAGATTTCAATTATTTCAAGATTTTTTTCTATTAAGGTAGATTGATTTCCAATTTTATATATAGCAACAATTGCGCGAATAATACGATGACAAACACCACGTCTTTTTTCTTCTTCATCTTCTGCCGCAACATTTGTGAGGTAATGATAAATATCTTTGTCCCATTTGAATTGATATCCACTTTCGAAAAAATCGGGAAAATGAATCATCTCAATGCGATTTTGAGAAATGAATTCGTTTGTTTGTTGTAGAATTTCAATTACAAATTTATTCGTAACTGCTGTAAATCCAGAAGTAAGAATAGAGAAAAAGAATTGGTTACTTGGTTCTTGTAAATGTTTTGAAATGTGAGGAAGCAATCCTAACATGATATCATCGTGATGCGGACCAGTATGTAAAAAGATTTGATTTTTTTCTGGTTGTAGACCTTTTTGTATCTTTTCTTTTATACTTTCTGTTACTTTTGACAGTGCTTTCTCATTTGATTCAGGTATGAAAGAAGTAAATCGATCGTTTTGAAAATCAAGTGTTGATAATCTTGACCCGAATTTATTTATTTTTCGAGATAATCCAATAATCGCTTTTTCAGTTTTTTGATCAGTCCATTCGCCTTTTTTGAAATTTGATTCCATGCGATCACTTAACTTTGTTGCCGCCCCTTCCGTCAAGTAGAAACGTGCATTGCGTAAACGACTAAGAACAGAAGCAGGATAGAGGTTTGAAGGATTGTTTTCAAGCGTTTTTTGAATTACAGGAGCCTTTGCTTCTCCAGCAGCAATTATAATTGCAGTAGCGTTTGGATTGTATGTGATTGTTTCTAATCCAATTGTTATCACTAATCGATTGGAAGAAACTTCAATTCCTCCTAGATCTGTTGCAGCTACTGCCTGGGTTTCAAAATTGGTTTCTGTAAGTCGTGTCGTAGAATTGAAATCAGTACCTCTAGTGTTAAAAGCTATATGTCCATCTGGTCCAATACCGCCTAAAAAAAATCCTATCCCTCCTTTATTACGAATTTTATTTTCATATTGAGAACACCATTCATCGATACAGAAAATAGCTTTTTGTTGGACATCTTCTTTTTTATTTTTGCATTCGCGGTAACGCAAAGTAAGATCTACTTTTGAATCAGGAAAAACAGTGCTAAAATGCTGGTTATTAGGTAAAATAATTTCGTCTGAATTGATTAAAAGCGCTTTTTCCGGATCAAGACCGAAGCCTTTTATATAAAATTTTTCTACATAATTATGAAAACTATTGTGTTGCGAAGAACTAATCGGATAAAATTCATCCAATTGAACAAAATGTAAATGCTTAAGTGATGGTTTGGAAAAATAATTTAATTGATAGGTCTCTAAAATTTTTCGTGTTTCGTTTGATTCCCAATTATTAAGTATGAATTGAACCCATTTAATGAAGAATTCAGGCGTTTTACCCGTCGGAAGACTAATTATACCTTGAGGATTTTCATGCACCCATTCAATAAAACGCAAAGCTGTTAGAAGTCCTAAATTTGGAAAGTTAGGAACAATAACATAAGGAATTTGGGTTGTTATTTTTTCGTTTCCTGAAGCATTAATAAATACTTTTTCTACAGATGAAAAATTAAATTTTTCAAAACTTTTTTCAGCCATTCTTTTAGTAAATTTATTATTCAGTTCAAATTAAAGATAGAAAGATAATAAAATTAATTGAAGAAAAAATGGATTGACTAATTAATTTTTAAATGGAAAATAGATCAGAAAAAAAGGAGAGAAATTCCCTCCTTAATAAAGTCAAATAGTCAAGTTATAACAACTAATAACCAATAACTAATAGCTAAAAACTATTTATTAGAAGCTCTAACCTCAGCAATCGTATAAAAGAAAACAGCTCCGTATCCAATTGTCAACATTAAGTGAAATGGAACCATTCCTAAATCTCCATAAATTGCTCTGTTGACAGCTGTAAATCCAAACAATAAGAATAAAATCCCTTCACCAATATTTATGATCGATAAACTTTTCTTATCGTATTTATTTTCTTGACTTTCACCTTTCTTAGCAATATTGAATTTAGGAGTTCTAACAAATGAACTTTTGATTCCTAAATACCCTTCTATAACCGCTACTGTGTTACTTAATGATAATCCCATAGAGATGATTAAGAATTGGAAGAAACGACCGATAAAACGAATTAATGATTTAAATGTTTTTTCTGTTCTGTCTCTATAAGATAACCAATAGAAATACATTAAGAAAACAGTACTAGAAATAAAGATAGATCCAAATTGGATGATATAATTTAAATCAGAGAAACTATCTTTGATATGTAAAATTGGAAGACTTAAAATAGACAAAGTCAAAATAAACATAAACAAAGAAGAATTGAACAAATGTGATAATCCATGAACTCTATCCATGAATTTTACATTTTTCGCAAACAAAAGACGTTTCCACATTTTGATGAAACATTCAGCTCCACCTTTCATCCAACGGTGTTGTTGGTTTTTAAGTGCCGACATTGTAATCGGTAACTCAGCAGGAGCGATCACATGCTCACAATATTTAAATTTCCACCCGAAAATTTGAGCTCTGTAACTTAAATCTAAATCTTCAGTTAAGGTATCGTGTTGCCAACCTCCAGCATCTGCAATACATTGTTTTCTCCAGATTCCACCAGTTCCATTGAAATTAATGAAATGTCCTGAAGCCGTTCTCCCCCCCTGCTCAATCGCAAAGTGACCGTTTAATCCAAAAGCTTGCAATTCAGTTAAAACAGAATAATCTTTATTTAAATGCCCCCATCTTGTTTGAACAACGCCAATTGAATCATCTTCAAAATAAGGCATAGTTTTTTGTAAGAAATCTTTTTCAGGAACAAAATCCGCATCGAATATAGCGATGAATTCACCTTGAACCTGATTCATTGCTGAATCCAATGCTCCAGCTTTATAACCAGTTCTATCAACTCTATGAACGTGTTGAATATTAATTCCTCTAGCAGCAACCTCAGCAACTTTTTTCGCAATTACATCAACCGTTTCATCTGTCGAATCATCTAATACCTGAATTTGAAATTTATCTCTTGGGTAATCAAATTGAGAAACAGTTTCTATAATTCGTTCAGCAACATACAATTCATTATACATTGGAAGTTGAACCGTTACGAATTTTGCTTTTGACGGATCGAATTTCGGATGAATTGCAGCAGCCTTTTTCTTTCTATTTTTAGCATAAGCAATAGATAACGAAAGTTGCAGTAAACTATAAAAGAAAACCATTATAATACAAAACCCATAAATCGTTAAAATGATTTTAGCCGTTAAATGTGACCAATAATGTTCCTTTGCACCTCTATCTCCCCAATTAAATAACCAAGTTACCTTTAAAGAAATAACAAAAGGTCTTTTTACATCAAATGTATAATTATCGTGATGTTCTTCAGTTAGTGTAACAGTGTTAAGCTCTTTACTAGTATAATCTTTATCAAAAGAACTTAATTTATACTTCCCATAAGGAATATTTTTAAAAGTGAAATCTCCTTCTTCAGTCGTTTCAACAAGATATGTTTTTTTTGTTTTAACATTCTGAAGCTTTAATTGAACTTCTTCTACCGGATTTTCAGTTTTCTGATCTATTACCTTACCTCTTACTACACGAGTGCTTTGAGCATAAAAAGTGGTTGATAAAAATAGTAGCGTAACAAAAGAAAAAAATCTTGGCATAAATATTGTATATTTCATTTTTAAGTATTCCGTTTGAATATCTTTTTAAATTCAAAATTTAAAAAGCGCAAATATAGTTTTTATTCTATGAATAAATGCATGTTCTATGCTATTATTCAAGTTTTTAATTCTCTCATTTTTATTTTTTAAAGTTTCTTGTAGTAAGTATACAATTATTTTGGTACCATTGACCGATTATTAACAAATAATAACATCCTATTTTATTTTTGATTTTCAGACATTTAGACACTTTATTTGTTTTTATATGCAACCACTCATCCTTTTCATTTATATAGGTTTAGATTAATTTTATAATTTTGACCTATAATTAAAATCTGATTTTAGATTTTTAATATTTTGACTAGATGAATACAATTTTTAAATCATTTCTTTTTCTCTTTGTCCTATTACTTGGATCGTACTCTTTTTCACAAAACTCTTTTACTATTAGTGGTGTTATTACCGATGGTATTTCTGGAGAAACTGTCATTGGAGCAAGAATTAAAGTGAAAGAAGATGTTAAGTTAGGCGCTGTTTCGAATGAATATGGATTTTATTCTTTAACGGTAAAAGAAGGAACCTATACTTTTGAATTTTCATTTTCTGGAATGGAAACACAATCAATTTCAATCGCTTTAACTGAAAATAAAAAAGTAAACATTGAGTTAAAAACGCCTACAACAACCATTGAAGAATTTGTTGTTTCTTCAAAAAAGAAGGACGAAAATGTTCAAAGTGCGCAAACTGGAGTTGAGACATTGAACCCTAAACAATTGGCGAAAATTCCTGTTTTATTTGGAGAGAAAGACATTATTAAATCCATGCAATTAACTCCAGGTATCAAAAGTGGTGGTGATGGAAGTTCAGGATTTTTTGTTCGTGGTGGCTCTTCTGATCAAAATTTAATTTTATTGGATGAAGCTCCTGTTTACAATGCATCTCATCTTTTAGGTTTTTTCTCAACATTTAATAGTGACGCAATTAAAACTGCAACTGTCTATAAAGGAACCCAACCATCTCAATATGGAGGAAGACTTTCATCAGTTCTAGATATTAGAATGAATGAGGGGAATAATAAAAAATTCAGAGTAAGTGGTGGAATGGGAATTATCTCTTCGAAACTAAATGTTGAAGGTCCAATTGTGAAAGGTAAATCTTCGTTTTTAATTTCAGCTCGTCGTACTTATGCAGACGTATTTTTGAAATTATCCAAAAAAGAAAGTTTAAAAACCGCTTCTTTATATTTTTATGATGTCAACGCAAAAATGAATTACAAAATCAGTGATAAAGATAAATTGTATTTATCAGGCTATTTCGGAAGAGATAAATTAGGTGTTTCTACTTTTGGATTAACATGGGGAAACATCACTGGAACTGCTAGATGGAATCACGTTATCAATGATAAATTATTTTCAAATACTTCTTTTATCGTCAGCAATTACATTTATCAAATTGGAATTAAATCAAACGGTTCAACAATCTCAATTAATTCAACTTTACAAGATTATAATTTAAAGGAAGAGTTTCAATTTTTCCCAAATTCTAGAAATAAAATGAAATTTGGTATCAATTCAATACATCACAGTATTATTCCTGGACAAGTAGAAGCTGGTGAAGGTTCAGGTGCTAATACAATTCTTCAAAAACCTCGTTTAAGCTGGGAAAATGCAGCCTATTTTTCAAATGAATGGAGTGTTTCTGAGAATTTTAACGTTATATACGGGCTAAGAGGAACTGGATTTTCACAATTAGGGAATGGTGGAAATTATTTCACATATACATCGAGTGGAGATATAGCAACTACAACTATATATGCACAAAATAAAATCATAAATAGCTATTTTAATTTAGAACCTAGAATTACAGCTAGTTTCATATTTTCAAAATCAGCTTCGATTAAAGGTGGATATGCCAGAAATGTTCAAAATATTCACTTAATTTCTAATACCACAGGTGATAATCCAACGGACATATGGATTCCAAGTAGTAAAAATATTAAATCTGAAATAGCAGATCAAGTTTCTTTGGGTTGGTTTAAAAATTTCAGTGATAATAAATTTGAGATGAGTATTGAATCGTATTACAAAGCAACTCAAAATCAAATTGATTATAGAGATGGAGCTAATACTTTTTCGAATGATTTGTTAGAAGGTGAATTACTTTACGGAATTGGAAGAGCGTATGGATTAGAAACATACATTAAAAAAACTTCTGGAAAATTTACTGGATGGATCAGTTATACATTATCTAAAACTGAAAAGAAAATCAACGGCATCAATAACAATGACTGGTACAATGCTAAACAAGATAGAACACATGATCTATCAGTTGTGGGTATATTTGATTTAAATAAAAAAATTACAATTTCTGCGACATTTGTATTATATACAGGAAATGCAATCACACTTCCTTCAGGGAAATACTATGTAAACAATCAAGTTCAATGGTTGTATTCTGATCGAAATGGAGGTAGAATGCCACTGTATCACCGTATGGATTTAGCGGTTACTTGGTATAAAAAACAAACAGATAAATATGAAAGTAGTTGGAATTTTTCAATATTTAATGTGTATGGACATGAAAATGCATATAGTCTTTCTTTTAAAGAAAGTGCTGACCACACTAAGACAGAGATTGTTCAAACGAGTTTATTCAAAATGATTCCAGCTATAACTTATAATTTTAAATTCTTATAATTATGAAAACCAAAAATATACTTTACATCGCTTTTTGTTTTACAATTGTATTTTTATTTACTAGTTGTACAAAAGTAATTACACTTGATTTAAAAGATTCTGAACCACTTTATGTAATAGAAGGGTCTGTGAATAAAGGTGAATTAATTCATTTTGTGAACATAACCCAATCTATTAAATTTAGTACATTGAACTCATTTCCAACAGTAAGTGGGGCGGAAGTTGTTTTGTCTGATGACAATGGAAATAGCGAAGTTTTAATAGAGACTACTCCTGGTAAGTATGCTACGTCTAATTTATTAGGAGTTGAAGGACGAAAATATACATTATCAGTTAAAATTGAAGGGAAAGAATTTATTTCGTCTTCAACTATGCCAACACAAGTTCAATTAGATGAGTTGTATTTTTTAGAAGGTAATTTTGGCGGTAAAGAAGGCGGTAAAGTTTCTATTCCGATTAGACATGATCCTAAAGGAATTGCGAATAAATATAAGTTTGATATGAGTGTCAGTCGTTTTGAAAAGAATAAAGGATTTGAAATGGATTCAATGGTGATTATACAGGATGATCAGTTTTCAGATGGAGAGATTTCTCAACAACCTATATTTGGATCTTTAGGTACTTTTTTCACGAATGATACCGTGAGAATAAGTATGATGTGTATTGATCAAAATGTTTATGAATATTTTTATTCTTTGAGTTTAAATGGTCCAAATGGTGCAGCTACTCCAGCAAATCCTGTTTCGAATTTTTCAGGTGGCTGTTTAGGTTATTTTACAGCTCAAACCAAAGAGTCTATAGAGGTTGTAGTTCCATAATTAAATAGATAGGCTATCTCTGAGTGCCCCTTCTTTGAGTGAACATCGTGAAATAATAGTTCTTTTAATGCCTAATTTTTCAATAATCCATTTAGTCTTAACTGCAGCTATTGGAGCCATTTTTTTACGAATTGGAATAATAAATTCATTGAGATTTCTTTCTTCTTGAGTTGAATAGATTACCCAATCAATCATTTCATTGAGTGTTTTCAAAGGAATTTCGCTGCATTTTAATTTGTCAGGAAACGGTTGATTGTAAATTAATTCGTAAAATGTTTCAAATGAACCCGAAGCTCCGATTAATAGATCTTCTTTTTTACCGTCAAAAAATCCATTTGCCTTTTTTTCTAACCAATTAGTTATGGATTTGATGTCTTTTTCTGTTAAAGGATCATTCAATTTTAATTCTTGAAAAATTCGAGAAACGCCTATGTTTAAACTAATTAAATCTGTTATTCCTTCTTGATTGGCAAAAATAAATTCGGTGCTTCCTCCACCAATGTCCATTATTACACCAGGTTTTATAAAATTATAAGACCATAAAACACCTTTGTATATCAAATCGGCTTCTTTTTCGCCTGATATTATAGTTATTTTAATGTTTAATTCATTAATAATTTGATCTATAAATTGTTGAGCATTTTTAGCTCCTCGAAAAGCAGATGTACCAAAAGCGTTGATGACATCTACATTATAGTGTTTACAGATACTATTAAAGTGAATTAAAGTAGCAACACCTCTTTTAAATGCTGCAGGTGAAATTATATTTTCATTTATTCCTCCCATACCAAGAGAAACTCCTTCTTTTTCTGAATGAATAACGGAAAATTTAGAGCCCATGACATCTGCAATCAATATATTGAATGTGTTGGTGCCAAGATCTATTACTGCTTTCCTCATTATAAATTCATAAAATTAGATAAAACAAATAAAATGTTTTGAATTTATTAAGAGATAGATCACTTTTTTAAGTAAATTAAGATAAAATAGTTCAAAAAGGGTAATGAATTTTTGAATTATTTTAACTGTATTTATTGAAAAATGAATTGTAATTTAAAAATTGAATACAAACAAAACAGAATCTAAATCTAATTCTTTTTTGTGAATTTTCCTAATAACTTTTAAGTTTAATTCTTAATAAATTTAAATTCTTCAATGATTTTTGAATCTGAAATAAGTACTATTGAGTAGCATCCTTGAGCTAAAGGTTCAACAGAAAAAGAAAATTCATTTAATCCTTTTTTAGCTTTATTTTCTAGTAATATTCTAATTATTTTTCCTTGTTGATCATATAACTCTGCTTTTACTATCGCTTCTTTTTCTAAATGGAATTGCGTTGAAATTGTTTCAGAGGCAGGATTAGGGTAGGCGTATACTCCCTCTTCCAAAGGTTGAATTGTAAGGATGTGATTTAAATTTGAGTAACAACCTTTATTATCGACAACTTGAATATATATACTATCTCCATTACAAAGATTATCTAGTTGATTTTCTGAAGTGGGTATGTCTGAATTCCAATAATAATTGTAAGGAGATGTTCCATTTGAAATGCTTGCTGTTGCTGAATTATTACAATATCCTAACGCATTATTAATTAAAATATCGATAGATAATGAAGTTGAATCAGGACTAAAAAGTTGTGCGCAAAATCCACTATTTGTTTTATCTGCCAAAGCCAAAAATCCAAAAACATAAGCAGTTCCTGGTTCGTTGTATTTTGCTTGCATACCGAAATAATCCCCCCATCTTTCATAACCACTACTTAATCGATTGACATAATTATAACCGCCTTTAATTGTTTTTACTTTTGAATAGTTTTTAGTATTACTGACATGAATAGCAGCTATTCCAGGGAAATCTGTATAAGATGTAAAATTAAATCCGATCATTGTTTCTCTATCACAATCATCATTTCCTGACGAGACAATATTAGGATATCCAAAATCTTTGATTGAATCGCCAATAATTTGACCTGTAATCGTCGGGGTTTCATTTAAATTTTTGATAGTTCCATGATAGATGCCACAAAAACCAGTCTCAGGATTTAAGGTGTTTCCAACAAATTGAATTTCATCTTCAAATTGAATTGCCCCCAAAATTCGAGCATCGTTGGTTTGTAATCCATCACCATCAATTGAAAGGTCGGTATCGAATTGTCGAGCATTGGGAGGGACACCATAAGAAATATCTGTTTTTAAAACTTTAATTTGCAATGTACTGTCAAATAACTGAAGATAAAAAATCGTATCGTTTTGTATTGCAAAATTTCTATTCGAAAGCAAGGTTAAATAGTTAGAGTTTCCAGTAGCTGATTGAACTGGATGTAAATTTCGAATAAATTGACCTTCGAATTTAATGTCGCTATACAAAGTTGAATGAATATCTGCTTCACCATTAAACCCCGCTTCTTTGTCCATTTCCCAAATAATTGAACCATCAAAACCAATTTGCCAAGAAACGTCTGGAACAATAAGATTTGCCGTAAAGTATAATTTGTTCTCAACTATAGTCAAAGCTGGATAGTCGGTCCATCTTCCATTTAATAGTGGATTTCCAGGTAAATGATAAATATTCCAAGGATCATTTGGATTGTTAGAAGAACTAAAACAGATGATAATTTCGTTTTTCAAAGTGTCGTTATCTTTAAGTAAAGCCAGAATAAATCGGTCAGAAGCTGGGTCGTAGATCAATTTTGGATCATAATAATTACTTGATGCAATACCAGAAACAAAGTTTTTAAGATTGATTTGATAATTTGGAAAAACAGCAGTGTCTGTATTCATATTTCTTGCATAGACTACAGAATTCATCGCAACCATTACGATTCCTTCGTTCGAAATAGCCATTGTATTATCACTTGGTAGGCCACCAGTAATTTGAATTGGATTTCCAGAAGTCGAATATCTTTTAGGTTGAAATGTTTTTCCAACCAACGGTTCTGGACCTGAATTAACATTTGACTTCGAATTCGTAGCTTGGTAATGCTTAAAAAACGCACGAGAAGCAATCTTTTGGTTTAACAAATAAGCTTTCGCTGAATTCCCTTGGGGAATAGGGGCTTCTAAGCTATATAAAGTTGGATTAAAGTCGGCAGGAATATCTTTAGGAGAATTGATTGTTTTTAATGGGATAGAAAATTCTGTTTTTGTGTATTTTGTTTGAGCAGATAAACTCGAAAAAAAAGATATAAAAAGAATTGAAATTATGAATTGTATAGTGAATTTCATTTTTTGGTTATTAAATATTAAAACAAAGGTAGATTTAATTTTTGGCTTATTCCTTTAAATAAATATCTAATTGTGTTGTTTTTTATGCTTTTTTATTTTTTTATGTTCATTTTTGAAGTTAATTGAGTTTGTTAATATTGAAGTTGTTAACCTTTTTGTCAATAGCATTTAAAATTATATTTTCACTTGTTAATAATTGATTTTGAATGCTTGTTTTCACTACCGCATTTTCCATCTAGTTTAGACGGGTATGAACTTTTAAATTTCAACTAAGCATGAAATTGGCGTGCGTTTTTATGACGCCAATTGTCGCTTAGTTGGAGTTTTTGTTTTTTAAACAACTAAAAAGGATTTTGACTTCCTTCAGTTTGAATCATTAAAAAAATTTCATCGTTCTCCGAAATAAAAAAATAGCTCTGTTGAATTGTATTATTAATAAGTTTAGCTCCTGAATAAACATTTGACTTAACTCTGTAATAACCATCTTCCATATATAAGTTTTCTTTAATACCTCTTGGAAACCATTTCTCAACATGCTTTGGATCTAGATATATTTTTGCTTTTATATCTGACTCATTTTTAATATATTTAGCTTTGAAATTTTCATCCAAATTTTCCATTTCGAGTATCGAAATTATTAAAACAGGACCTTCTTCAGTCCTAGAATCAACTAGTTTTGTTAAATTCCATTTTATTGATTTTGGTTTAACTTGAATATTTACAAGTTTCTCAAATTCATGAATACTAGTATAGTATTCATTAGTTTTTTTGTTTGAATTACAAGAAAATAAAAACAAAAAAACTAAGACAAGTATTGATAAAATCAGACTTCTATTTACTATTTTTCCCATGTTACAGTTGTTGTATAAGACCCATATACATTAAATTCCTTAGCAAGTTGCGTAATTTCAAAAATCCCATTCGCATTATCAGGTATTCCAGTTGATATATCTGACATTCCTGGGTTAAAATTATAGCGATCTTCTGCGTGTATTGTTAACTCCATACTATAAGATAATACACCTCCGTATTCACTAACAGTTACAATTGCAGTCATATAAAAATTAAACGAACCGAGTGTTCTATGCCAATCTACAGTTTCGGGATACGGGAATCTTTGATCCCCCATCGTAACACTATACACAATACTTGTCATTTCAATAGAACCAGAAGATTCTATTAATTTCTGAGCAGATTTTTTTGCTATACTAGTTGCATTTTGCAACAAAATTGTAGCACTTTCATCATCATCAAAATAATCTTCAAAATCAATTTCATAATCAGTACCTGTCGCATCTTGAAAGTGTTTGTAAAGTGGTATACAATTACCCCATGTAGGATTTAAAGTTCCTAAAAATGCTTTTGCATTCCAAACAGATTCTTTCATTTGTTCACCCATTGTTGGTTTCCTTGTCCCTTGAAAATCATAATATTTGAAACCTTCAGGAGTATAATAATCTTGTAAATGTCCATGATCTGAATCAATATTTGGTTTTTTTCCATTAATACTAAAATCAGTCGTAGCTTTAACTACAAATTCATCTAGTTCAGTAACTACATCACTCCACTCTCCATTACCTTCATATTTCAAATGATTATCATTTTCATCATAACAAGTTGTTCCGACAGGAGGATCTCCTTCTTCACCTTCTAATCCTAATGGATCTTTGTAAATAATCGGATTATTATTAAAAGCAACATATGGCGACATTGAAGGATATTTCATCATTAACGGATCCAAACTCAACCAACGTCCCAAACGTGGATCATACTGTCTAAATTCAGTAGTGTAAGAGTTCCCATCCCCTTTCATTTCAGGGTCCTTTTCCATACCGTTATACCCGAACCAGTAAGAGCGTTCACGACTTTTTGGTTTTGCCGATTTTCCACCGTTGAGAACTCTCAACAATGCAGGATTTTCGA
>OBEQ010400895.1_pt1 | contig 29694 bp, 35 predicted proteins | sample 1670901 | NCBI WGS metagenome assembly OBEQ01 (sample SAMEA104232315, study PRJEB22302) | groundwater metagenome | biome: forest; feature: aquifer; material: groundwater | place: USA | collected 2011-08-07 | depth 5.4 m
AACAAGGGATATGAAAGTTCAGCTTGCCCCAAAGCTTATTGCAAAAGTTAAAAAACAAGATGCGATAATCCGTAAAAGTTTCAGGATAGCAATTGGCCTCTTTTCCAAAGACCCTGATTATTTAGAACTTAATAATCACTCTCTAAAAAGAGCGTGGGAAGGTTTTAGAAGTATTGATGTAACTTCAGATTTGAGAGCTATATACCAGCAGATAGATGAAACAGATGAAACTTTTGCATATTTCGTTGATTTAGGGACACATGACCAACTATACGGAAAGCATAAAAAATCAGAGAGTTGATACGATCAACTTTTTCTTTTAAAGCTGGTTCTTTGACTTTAGAAAAACAAAGAGGCGGTAAACCTTGGCAAACTGTATACTTAGTAGGAACACAATAATCAATGGATAAGGAATGCTGGCAATTAAAGAATCTATCAGAACCTACCCCCTGCTTTAGATTAGCTGGAAATACTCCTTGTTATACTCCAGGTTGTTCTGTTATTGATAGAATCGATGAGTTAAAAAGAAATGGGATAGAAATTGATTCTTGGTGGCTTAATATTTTACCTCATTCAGCATGTAGATTGAGTTCAGTCTTCCCTAATAATCAAGAATTTCTTCAAAGAATAAATCAACCTAAAAGATGATTACTGTTTCAGGGTCTTTGGCTTTTGATTATATTATGGATTATTCAGGTAAGTTTGCTGATAACATCATGCCTGATAAGATTCATCAGATAAATCTATCTTTTTTGGTAAAAACTCTAGAAAAACAAAAAGGTGGTAATGCTGGCAATATTGCCTACAACCTAGCTCTTTTAAAAATTCCTGTAGGAATTTTTGCTCCTGCTGGAAATGATTTTTCAGAATATAGTGTTTTTTTAAAAAACTCAGGTGTTGATATTTCCAATATTCAAATTATTAAAGATAAACCAACTGCTTCAGCTTTTATCATGACTGATCAATCAGACAATCAGATTTCAGCTTTTTACCCTGGTGCTATGGATGAAGCTGCAAATTATTCTTTGAAAGATTTAACAACTAAACCAGATTTTGTAGTTATCTCTCCTAACAGTCCACAAGCAATTATTAATCTTGCAGAAGATTGCCGTCAACTTAACATCCCTTTTATGATAGATATAGGTATGCAGCTGCCTGCTCTGGACTCCAATCAGATTAAACAAATATTAAAAGGGGCGAAGATTTTAATAAACAATGATTATGAAATGACATTACTTTGTGACAAGTTACAAGTAACAAGTGACAAGTTACTGGAAAATACAGAAATATTAATTACTACTTTTGGAAAAAAGGGTTCAGTTATAAAAACTAAAGATCAAAAAATTGAAATCCAAGCTGGAAAAGTAAAAGAAGTGGTTGACCCAACTGGTGCTGGTGATGCTTATAGAGCAGGCTTTCTAGCAGGATACACCAAGGGTTTAGATTTAAAAACATCTGGACAAATGGGGTCTATTGCTGCTATGTTTGCCATAGAAAAATATGGTACAAGTAATCACAAATTTACAGTTGAGGAATTTAAACAGAGATACATGGATAATTTTGGAGAACCACTGAAATATGACTAAATCAGATGTAAAAGATATAAAACTTGCAGCCAAAGGTAAATTACGTATTGAGTGGGCTGGGTCTCAAATGAAGGTTTTGGAGCTTATAAAACAAAGGTTTGCTAAAGAAAAACCCTTAAAAGGTTTGACCATTGCTGCTTGTCTACATGTTACATCTGAAACTGCCAATTTGATGATTGCCTTAAAAGAAGGGGGGGCAAATTTGGCTCTTTGTGCTTCAAACCCTTTATCTACCCAAGATGATGTAGCTGCATCTTTAGTTGAAGATTACTCTATCCCCACTTTTGCCATTAAAGGTGAGAACAAAGATACTTATTATAAACACTTAAATACTGTGATGGATTTTAAACCCCAGATAACCATGGATGATGGAGCAGATTTAGTAACCTTGCTTCATACAGAAAGAAAATCTCAACTTAAAGATGTTATTGGTTCATCTGAGGAAACAACTACAGGCGTAATCAGACTTAGAGCTATGCTTAAAGATGGGACTTTACAGATTCCAGTTATGGCAGTAAATGATTCTTTAACAAAACATTTGTTTGATAATAGATATGGCACTGGCCAATCAACCATTGATGGCATAATCAGAGCTACTAATATTTTGCTGGCTGGAAAGAAGTTTGTTGTTGTTGGATATGGCTGGTGCGGCAGGGGTTTGGCCCAAAGAGCCAGGGGTATGGGATCTTTGGTGATAGTTACAGAAGTTGACCCTTTAAAAGCTTTGGAAGCATTAATGGATGGATTTGATGTGATGCCTATGAATGAGGCTATAAAAATTGCTGATATTATCTGCACAGCCACAGGCAACAAAACAGTTCTATCTGTTGAGCATTTTAAGAAAATGAAAAATGGAGTAATTGTGGCAAATACTGGACACTTTAATGTGGAGTTTGATTATGAAGGATTGCTCAAAATTGCTAAAAATAAAAGAACATTAAGAGATAATTTGGAAGAGGTTACACTGGATGATGGAAGAAAAGTATTTGTCCTGGGTGAAGGAAGATTAATTAATTTAGCATCAGCAGAAGGACACCCACCTGATGTGATGGATATGTCTTTTGCCAATCAAGCTCTAGCTGCAGAATATTTAGTCCAAAATAAAGGAAAATTAAAAGCAGGAGTATATACTATTCCAACTGAGCTGGATAATATGATTGCTGAACTTAAATTGGAATCCTTAGGAATCAAGATTGATAAATTAACCGAAGAACAGAAAAAATACTTATCCTCCTGGAACGAAGGAACTTAAAAAAGGCCTACAGATTTTTACTCCACAAGCCCTTTTCATTTTGCTTAACCTATGCTCTATCTCTAAATGCTGCTATTCTATCTAGCACTTGAAGAACTAACCCCTCTTGACCTTTAAAATCTGAACTATAAACTAGAGGTCTAGTTAAATCACCTTTTCTTATGGCTAAGGCTGGTTGGCTTTCTATTCTACCAGTTGGTATCTCTATTCCATCATCTCCAATACCTCTTGCTACATAAGTAACTGTTTTATACACTAACTCTCCTCCGTCTATTTCTCCCAAATTTAAGGTATCCGGCCAAACAGTTCTTTTTCCTGGATCAAAAGCTTGTATCTCTTTTATTGCTTGTTGTTCAATTGACAATGACATAATCTCTATTCACCTCCTTTCATAATTATTTTTTTCCTTTAAAAAACCTCTCCTGAAAGAGAGGTTTAAAATTTATTTTTTCGTCCTTCGCATGAAGCTTCGGATCGACAAATCCTCCCTTTCGGGTTGGGTGTAGCACCCTTCGAGTTCCCTCAGGGTTGCTGGGTAGCTTAACGAGCCAAATCTCTATCTACCACTCTTGATTAATATTCAGTTGTTATACATTATACTAGCTAAAATTATATCCGCTGTCAAGATCTAGGTATGATATAAAAAACAGCTTGTCTTATGTCTGTCCCTCTAGCAGCTCCTGGTCCTGCAATTATAACATTTACATCCCATACAGCTTGACGTCTCCCATCAAAACCTGTTGATATTCTATAGTCTTTGGGTAGATCAATTAAAGCACAATTATCAGGCGACAATTCTCTGACAGAATCTGCAAGAGGATGCACATTTTCATCTTCAGGCACTGGATCTAGAAAAAGTCTTCCATCAATCCGCCCTCTTCTGTCACCATCCATGATACGCCAATACGGTAGGTTCAGACTTAAATGTACAGAAGATCCATTATGTCGTGCAGTAACACCGAATGATTCATCTACATTTGGACCTATTACTACTAACCCTGGTACAGTACTACCGGCAAGTCTTGCAGCTACTTCTTCTGGGGAACTAACAACCTCTTTCATAAAATATTGGGCATTTTTATCATCTAATAAATTTGGTATCTTTGTCAAATATTTGTGGTAAAATTAATAGATGACAGCAAAGAAGCTTCCAAAATCTTTTAAGCAGTATTTCTGGGATGTGGATTTTGACAAAGTTGATCCCCAGAAGTCTGATCAATATGTAATACACAGACTGATAGACCGCGGTAATGACAAAGCTATCCGCTGGCTTTTAAAACATTACTCCAAAGACCTAATCAAAGAAGTAGTTACCAACCGTAGAGGTTTTTCGCCAAAAACAGCCAACTTCTGGGCTCTGCTACTGAATATTGATGCCAGAAAGGTAGTATGTTTACAAAAACCTTATCTAAAAATGCGGCAGGAGCTTTGGCCTTATTAGGCAAGTCTAAAGTTCTCAAAGATGCTTATCTGGCAGGCGGAACAGCCTGTGCTCTACAGCTAGGTCATCGTGTATCTTTGGACCTTGATTTTTTCACAGATAAAGAGTTTTCTACAGAAATTGTCTTAAGACAACTGGCAGAATTACCTGGGTTTAAACTGGATGAAACAGCAAAATGGACCATCTTAGGTAGTTTTCCAAAGGTAAAATTCAGTTATTTTTATTACCAGTATCCGCTGATTGGTAAAACATCTGAATTTTGCAAAGTTAATATTGCTTCGCTTGCGGATATTGCAGCTATGAAAATTGATGCCATTTGCAGCAGAGGTACAAAACGTGATTTTATTGATTTGTATTTTCTGATTACTAAAAAATTTACCCTCGAGGAAATCTTAAAATTTTATGATAAAAAATATAACAGGCTGTCCAACAACATTTATCATATTACAAAAAGTTTAACCTATTTTATGGATGCAGACCCACAGGATTCCCCTAAAATGTTAGTTCCAACCTCATGGCAGAAGATTAAAGAGTTTTTTAAATCTCAAACAATTAAACTTGCAAAAAGTAATTTGGAAATCTAATGCGTTTTTTTATTGCCCTGGAAATACCAAGACAGAATTTGGCTCAGTTTAAGTCTATTCAAGATAGATTGAGTATATTAATTCCTCAAGCAAAAATAACTGATTTAGATAAAGTTCATCTTACTTTAGCTTTTTTGGGAGAACAGGAAGATAACTTAAAAGACAATTTAATCAAAATTATTCAAGATGCAGCCCTTGGTATTTCATCTTTTGAAGTAACTCCTGCATATATTGATGGATTTCCAGATGTTCATCATCCTAAAGTTTTATGGGTAGGAGTGAAAGGTGATATAGATAAAGTTTTAATGATCAGAGAAAAAATTAAGGATGGACTGGAGAGTTTAAAACTTCCTTTTGATGAAAGAAGATTTACCCCACATATTACTATTGCTAAATTTAGTAACACTTTTAATATTGATAGAGATTTGGAGGTAAATTTGGAAAAAATTATGACCCTGCCTTTTGATCCTATTAAAATCTCCTCTATCAAACTATTTGAGTCATTACCTCAGGAAGGCTTCCATGAGCACAATACTTTAGCAGAAATTAAATTAGTTGCTTAAAAGCAGTGTTTTGGCCGCAGAATTTATCTGAAACAGTAAATCTGATATATTTTTATCTTCCATGTCTACACTCTGAGCAAAACCCACCTCTATTAACACCCATTCTTTATTGGGATTTTTTATTTGTTCCCAAACACGCTCTGAGTAATCTATAATTATCTTATCTGAACTTAAAAACCAATAGATTAAGTGAGCATTATTTTCATTCAAACTTAAACGTCTAACAGTAATGTCATTTATTCTAAAAATCTCTGAGTTATTTATTTTGTACCCAAGACCAAGTAAACAAGTCTCAGGATCATGATGGGTTCTGGCTGACTTACTGGAAACCAGTAACAAGGTAAAAGGTAATCCTTCTTTAGTCTCTCCTTTGTATTTTTTACTAAAATCTACATCACTATTGATGAAAAAAGATTGTTCTCTCTCATTAAAAGACAGATTTTCTAGTTTTGTATTGTTTAAAACTAAATTCTTTTCCTGGTTTAAAGCCTTTGATGGTATTGTCTTTTGAGGGTTTGAGGAAAAATGTACTGCAACCAGGGAAACAAGCAGAATGAGAATAACTATTATCTTAATATATATTCCTTGATATTTCTCTTTAACTGGCAATGACTTATTAAAACTAATTTTGGGTAAGTATTTGCTTGCACCATACCAGATAAAAACACAACTTATTAAAAACCCTGTAACACCCATTATCAAATGGATATTATCTCCTGCTTGCTGTAAATTTAAAATATCATAAACATAAACTAAGCTAAAAACCCGCCAAATATTGAAAAATATCAATAATATGAAGAAGGTAACACTCAAAATAACTAATTTAATAGACAATTTAATATTTTGCAGATAATAAGTTGCTAACATAAATAACCCACCAGTATAAATACTCTTAACTCCACTACAAGGTAAATCAATACTGGTAGCCCTATTTTCGGTAATAATAATTGTTGACTGCGAAGCATGACCTATTCCCAAAAGGTGAAAAATAGTGCTTACTATATTGGCAGTTACCAGTCTAATTGGAAATCCCAAAAACCTTTGAACTCTTTCTAAGAAAGGCAAGGTCATAATCAAGATAATGAAAATAAACAAAGTTCTTCTCCAGATATTCTTTTCAAAGTAAAACCCCAGTAAAGAATAAACGCCAAGCAAGAATAAGGCTGCGGGTAAAATGCCGAGTTTAAGAAAAAAGGCATTTAAAACAGATAACCCCAAAATGCTTAAAATTAAGATCAATGGTTGGGTATAACCTACTTTAGCATTATTAGTTTGGCTTCTTTGTCTCCAAAGAGAGTAGATCAGAACTGCTGTTATAACTACAAAAGCCATACCATTTTCATAAAACTCTTTGCTTTGAAAAGTAGACCAGATATAAAATATTGCTTCTTTGAAAAAAACAATAAAGAATAGAATTAGTAAATAATCTAACCAAGATAGACTAGTTATTCTGGTGAAGAGTTTGCTCATACAAAAGAAGATAGGCTAACAATATTAATCCAGAAATAATTAATACCCATTCATGCGGTTCAGGTACTGCCCCAATCTCAAGTAAACCTGATCCTGAAGGATTACCCAAAGTTTCTTCTCCGATATCAAAGTCAGCAATGTATCTACTGGACTCTTGCGAAGCTTTCTTAAGTTGCTCTTTCTGAGCCTCTGTTACTAACACCACCATAGAAGAAAAAGGCGTCACTATGGAGGATTGTTCAGCAATTTGATGAATTTGGTCCAAGGAAGCCAGAGTAGTAGTTGAATTCACCTTAGAAATACTTTGTTCTATAATCTTCTTTTTTGCCAGTTGGGTAAACCCATCAGAAGATATGCCACTAACTGGTTTATTGTCTAAAGTAAGGATATTCCCATTTTTAACTACCATCCAAGTCCCAAATTTATCAGCATCAATAACATTTAAGTTGGTCTGTAGCGTTTTCTGTTGTCTGACTAACCATAAATGTTCAATTGCTTCCTCACCACTGGAGAAAACCTTACCTCCAGCTTGTAAGATGTATGTTGTTAAAGCATCGTTATATATAGGCAACGATTGAGGATGAATAAGATAAACAGGAGCTTTGGGTAGCACTTCCAAACCATCAACGCCTTTTCCATCAAATTCCCCGCTATCACTAATCATAAATACAACATCATAAGTATTCGGCAGTGTTTTCAGTACATGTAACCTGTCAGTTTTACCAAAGTGCAAAATTTCCCTGGGTTTATTTAACATATCCTGAGTAAGAGGTATTTTTTGGCTTAAAGTATCATTGAAATAATACAAATCAATACTATTGTTTTGTAGTAAAGCAATTAAAGGAAAACTTTGCTGTAAGTACTTATTCCACTCGACCTGTTTGTTGCTGTATGAAACATCAAGTAAAAAAGCGATCTTTAAACCACTAATATTTTTGTTGGCATTTGAAAATCTATCCTGACAGGAATAGACACTTTTTAGCTGGGGATTAACAGCATGAGGAACGAAAAACACCTCTCCAATTTCAGTAGTTGAATGAAAAACATTGCTATAACATAAATTACTATTACTTAGATTCACAATTTTAGGATCAGTACTATATTTGAGTTCCTGACCATTAATAAGATATTTTTTCCGGGTATGACTGTCTATAAAAACATTTCTTTGCTGAGTAATCATCGGTAACATAACTCCTTGATCTGACCTGATAGTTAAATAGCTAAATCTAACTCTTTGATTCTTTTGAGGTACAAGAGTTATTGCTCCATTCAAATCTCTGCCTTGGGCAGGAATAGGAAAGATTCTTAATCTATATTGTCTTGGCCCAACTTGTTCAAGTAAAGCAGGATCTACTCTGAAACGGACTTGTTGATTATAGGTACTATTTGCTGCTCCTTTAGGAGCAACACTGGCAGCTTCTTCTTGTTTTTCAGGGGCTGGGGTAGACATCAGCTGAGTTGGTTGGGTGGGTTGAGTAGGCAAATCTGTGTTTTTATCTGCTGAATTATTTTCAAATTCCAAATCCGGACCTAATTTTAATTCTGTTACTACTGAATCCTCCGGCAGATAAAATTCATAATAGACCTCTTGAGGACGATCAGCTGTGTTTTTATACTCTTCCTCAATAGTAACTTTAGAAAGCAGTCCATCAAACTGAGAATTAATACTTACTACTTTTGAGACTATTTTTACGGATTGTTTATCTCTGTCTAGTAACCCGGCTTTAATCTCATCTTGAGTGTTGGTAGCTTTTAATGTTTTAACAATCGACTCTTGTTCTCCTTTTTGAATTGAGTTATCAAAAAGGTCTTCATAATCTTCGGCTGCTTGTTTTACATCTTCTTTAAAATTACCTCTATAAATAAATGGTAGAGCCACAGTTGTAAAAGCCTTTTGTATAAAATCAGCCACAGGTTGAGTAGTACCCAGCTCATTTTTATAACCTGTTTTTAAAATATTAATATTTGAATCACCCAAATATTTATACCTGGCAAGATATGTTGAAAGCAGGGTGTTTTTTATTTGTTTGTCATTCTTAATGAGTTTTTGAGCTATCTTCTCTTTCTGCTCAAAAGTATTAGCATTACGCAAAGCATTCAAATCATTAACATACCAATTGTCAGAACTTTGTACAGAAAAGAATAAGGCAATTAAGATAAAGCCCAAAACAAAACTAATACTTACAACTTTGGCGTAGTTTCTTTTATTCTGCTGGGATAATTGATTAAATAAAGTCTTAGCAGTATTCCAAAATATTATAATTGCTACAATAGGAGCTGTAATAAAAAAACTAAGGGATAACACAAACAATATTAGGAAAAAAAGCATAAAAAGAAACTGTAAAAGCCCTGCATGAGTTAGAGAAAACAATAAATTACTGATAATAGAACCGCCTGATCTAGACAGGATATTGATTATAAAAGCCACAATAATTGGCAGGAAAAACACAGTCAGTAGAGAAATATATCCAGAGATTAAGAGGGCTGCTTGTTGGGACAATAACAGCAAGGTTTGTTTGATTTTGGAGTTTATAACTGGATAAAGAGGATGTATTAACAAACCTGCGATACTGGCTGTAATGCTTAGGAAAAAAAGCCAGGTAATTGGCGTCATCTGGCGTAAAAAGACAATACTTAACAGATTCAAACCCATTAAGGAAATTTCCACCCCAAAGAATACTTTTAAAAGATCCAAAGGTTTTTTATAGATCTTTGTCAAGATAACTAGAATGAGAGTAGCAAAAGGAGTAAGTATGAAAGTATAAATCATTACCAATACATTGGTAGGGTAAAAACCACCAAAAGTAAAAACATCTTTCCACTTAAAACTTGGTTCACTTGATGATATATTAATTAAGTTAAGAAGAACAAGGAATAGAAAGAAAATATATATCAGGTTATAACCCCAAAATATAGTTGAAGAAACAACCTTACTTACAAGAAATTTGTGCAATTTCTTTAACATTCGTCCTGATATTCTACACCCAATAAGCAACAAATGCCAATTTAAAAGCGTCTGTATAGAAGCATCTGTAGGAACTTTATCTTTTGTGGGGATTTTTTCTGCCATCTTGACAAAAATTAACAAATATTGTTAAATATTCTTATGTCTACAGTTACCATATCACTACCAGCTCAAATCGCAGAAAAAGTGGATACTGAAACTAAGAAACAAGGTTTTGCTACCCGTTCTGAATTTATCCGAAGTTTGATTCGAAGATATTTTGGATCGGTAGAAACTGTCTTTGAAGAATTTGTTCCCCGACCTTTGGATGAAATCCAAAAAGAATTTGAAAAAACTGGTAGATATAATAAAAAATTTATTGATAGTTTGATTCAGGGATTAAAAGAATCATCTCTTTATGAAAGTAAAACCCCTTAATCCTCGTTTTGAAAAGTACTTAAAGGGTCATGGGTTGGTCAAAAAATTTCATAAACAACTTAAGCTTTTCCAGGAGAATTCTAAGCATCCTTCACTTAATACAGAACTCCTCAAGCCAAAACAAATGAGGATCTATTCGTTTAGAATTGATAGAAAGTATCGGGCTATTTTTGGTATTATTTCAGGAGAAATTGAAATTTTTGATATAACTGATCACTATCAATAAAAACTCATCTTACAATGTTAAATAAATTTTTTAAGTTTTAAGGCTTTAATCCAATCTTGTTTTTGGTCTGAGATACAAGCTTTACAAAAAGGCTTCCCGCAAAAAGTTGGAATTTTGGCCAAGTTAGACTAGGTCTGTGAGCTATAAAGTTCTTTGTGAATACCAATCTGAAAAAAGTAAGCAATCAGGGTCATACTGAATTTTCATATACCCTGCTCATCCAAGAATTTAAGAGCATCTTTAGCATTATCAAAAACAGGAGAGGCTTTCCCTGTCTTCCTATTTTCTTTAGCTCTTTTCATCGCAGATAACAAATATTCATTTGGTTTCTCCCCCATTGCACTGAATCTGACTGTTTTAGTCTGAATAAATTGTCTTAATAATCCCTTGAGTACAGCACTAAGTGATAAACCTAGCTCATCGGCAGTATATTGGGCTTCTTTTTTAGTAGTAGGGTCAACTTTAACGGTTATAACTTGATAATTCATATTAAACAAAGTATATCTAAAGTATAACTATTTGTCAACCGTTTAATGAATGAATTTTTTAAGTTTTAACTGCTTAATCCAATCTTGTTTTTGAGTAGAGTTACAGGCCTTACAATAGGGCTTCTCACAAAACTTGAGCTCTGTAATCCCTAAAATTTTCTCTATCTTTAATCTAAAAAAGTCTTTTAAGTTAGCAACTATTTGAAGATCAAACTCTTCATACAAGGATTCATCCAAAGGGTCATTCCAAGACCTGATTCTAAACCTGACCTTTTTATACTCCAGCTTTGAAAGCTCTGATGAACAAAGAAGTGTATATAACTTAGGCGCCAAATCCATATCCAAATTCTCTTTTCCTTTTTGAGGATCTTCAAAATACTTGTAGTCTACAATTTCTGCTATCCCATCTTCCCCCATTTCCAAAGCATCTGGCCCTCCCCATATTTTAAACAGCTGGCTACCTTCTAATATACACTCCCAGAATTTCTCATCTAAAACAACTTTATTAATCTTCCCTGTTCTTAATTCATAGTATCTTTTAAAAACCTCTTTTGCTTTACTGATAGTTTCTTCAGTCAGGAATGGAATAGTGGTGCCATAGAAAGATTTAGACCCAGCCCGTTCTACTTTATCTCTCATCTCTCCTTCGGCAGCTTTAAAAATAGTATTTAAAATATAATCTAAAGGTTGACTGTAAGCTTTTGTTCTATGAATTATTTTCATGACTAGATCTAAAAGATTACCAATTGCTTGATTTTTATTGCCTTCTTCAAGCTCATATCTTTTTTGCAAATGGTGTTTAACTAAAAAATTAAAAAAACATTTTTCAAAATTGTGGAAATCACCTAAGGAAAAGCAATAAATTCTATCCAGATCATTAAAAGCCACACTCTCAAGGTACAACTTTTACCTGGTATTAACAACAACTATCAAGTTTATTATTGAATTGTGTTAAAATGCTTGACGTGAGAATATAAAGTAAGTTATAAAGTAAGAAAGGCTACTAATTAATGCAAATAACATTTGATAAAACAGCTAAAGGGTTTATTCTTAATTCCTTTGGAAAAGCTACAGACAAAGAAGGATATTTAGTAGAAAAAAACAACTCAAAACAAAGAGTTCTCACTCGAGATGGCCAAGAAATTACCGAAGAGGAATTTGGGGGAATCATTCCTGGATCTACTATTTTCGTAAAAAACGATCTCCCAACAGTTATGGAATTGTCGGATCATTTAAAACCCTAAGGTGGACATTCTAAGTAGTCTCCAGTCTATATTCAAAATCGATTTATCTGGATTAAAGAAATTTCAAACCAAGGTGCAGATTATTTTTCAAGCTTTTAGTAATAATAAAAATATTACTGTCAACGGCCCTGTTATAATAATTAATCTAAATGCCCTGGATAAAAATCAGATAATAGGGATTCAGAAAATAATCCGATATGCGGTGGACAAAGACCGGATTCCCCTTCTTCAAGATGATACACAAAAATTATTAGAGGATTTTAAACAGGTAGATAGGGAATCAGTCAGTCAAAATTTAATAGCCTACTTTAAAGGTAAAATACCTGCAATTGATATTGAAGCGTTAAGACAATCCATATATGTAAAAGTTGTCAGTGATAGAGGTGGAGATATAAAAAAATTAAAGTGGGATATAACTGCCCGCTATGGAAATAGAGGAAGGAATATATGCAACCTTTATAGTGCTGGCTACTTTACATCACAAATACAACCTATGTATGATGAGATGCTTTCCCAGTCTGATTTTTCTCCAAGCGATTTTAATATAGCGTACGATAGAATTGTCAACGAATCACCTTATGCTGTATTTATAAATAGGGAGATGTCCAATCAAGTTGCTGAAAAGGAGGTTAGAGATAGAATTAATACAGCCTTAAATTATGGTATAAGGTACTTAAATATACATGGCATTGGAGAGGAAAATGTAGAAAAAATTGTTTATATTCTTGAAAAATTAAAGTCTGATTTTCCTCTACCCCAAGAAATAAAAAGACAAGGCAATGTTATTGTAGTAAAAATCCAATTTTAATAAAAGATCTATTTTGAAGGGATTCCACGTTCTCCTAAGAGTTTCTGGAAACTAGCCAATAGCTGATTTTTAGGTAGTTTCTAGGTAGTTAATACTTTGAAATAGGGATATCATCAAAAGCCACACTCTCAAGGTACAACTTTTACCTAATATTCACAACAGCTTAATTAAGTTTTTATCAAAAGTGAAGATCTCAATCTCCATAACTTGTGATTTAGCAAGTAAAAAACAATCTGTTAAGCTTAAGTTATTCGACTGATAAAGATTTAGGGCTATTTGAAAAATTTCTTTATCCTGAATTTTAAAATATTGGGTTGCAATAAGCAAACTCAATTTATCTATCATTTCTGTTTTAGGAAAATGGTAGTATTTATCTAAACTGAAGGCTATTTCAAAAATTATAATTTGAGGAACTATTATTTCCAACTGACCATTTTTTGCTTTAGAAAACAGTTTTTTAGCAATACTATATTGATTTGGGATATCATTAAGTAAAAATCTTAAGAATAAGTTTGCATCAGCAATTAGCGTATTCATCCAGTATTTTTAACAGCTTCATCTGCTAAATACTGTTCAAAAGATTCACGGATTTGTCTGGGGGTAGCTTTAATATTAGTTTTCAAAGAACCTCCTAATTCCAAAAAATCTTTAATCGGTTTAATTACCAATCCCTTATCTTCTAAAGAAACTAACGCTTTTCTACCTTTATTTAATCCCAGCTGTCTGCGGAATTTAGCTGGAATACTGATTTGCCCTTGAGAAGTGATAGAAACTGTATAAACCATATTACATTAATAATATTATATCACATTAAATTTGTCAAATTACATTACACCTAAATTTAACTATATTTTTTCGTTAGGGCTTTATAATAATAAACATCAAGATCTACATTCCCAGTATCATCAACATCCGCTTCAATATTTGAAATTGAAGTTGGCCTATCCGGACCAAGCGTATTAATCCCAGTTGTTTCTTTAATCACCCTGGCTATACCTTCTGGATCATCAAACCCAGTACTACAGGAAAAAAGTGCCAGTGTTGCACCAGGAACAAACGCTTCCTTTAAAGCTCGTCCAGCGCCATGATCTACGTTGCCACTGAGAAAGTGTTGTGTTGTTAGTTGATGCCCGTCTCCTTCTTTTCCAAAAGTGATGGCATCTTTACTTCCATGTCCTGCTAAAATACCTGCTTTCCCTTGTCCAAACCGCCCCTTTAAACTATCCAGCATTTCTTCTATTTCTTTATCTGTTTCTACCTCAACAATTTTTATACGCACTCTTCCCTTCAGTTGTGTATACAATTTATCCAGCACAAATTTTTGGTTGTAGAATTGTCCAAAAATTTCATCATCAGACCTTGGATAAATAACATAAAAAGCAGGTAATGAAGCGTCTTCATGGGTCTGCACCATCTCTTCAAGCACTGCTTTTGGATATCTCCCAAGATTGAAAAGATGATAGTTTTGGCTTAGCAATCCAACACTACCAGGATGTTCACGGTTTAATTCAAGAAGTAAAGGGAGATTCTTTGCTACTGCACCATTAGAACTGTTAATATGCTTGCCCATTTGCCATTTTTGCACTGTCTCCAATGGATCAAGTCCAGCTTCCTTTAACATCGGGAAAAGTGTATCCTGCCCATACCTATGTGCTTTTTTGTAATATTCATAAAGTAACCCACCCAGAAAGGCTGATCCATTTGTAAAATCTTGGTATTTACTACCCCGTTCAAACTTCCCCTGAATAATTGCTTCTATAATTTGGTTAGCTGATCTGACAAGAACTGGATTTTTAGATTCCATTACTCCTGCTAATTCACATCCAAAGAAATTGGCTATCACCTCATTACCAAGTAATCCAAAAATTCTATCTTGATGGCTCTGTAACACTTGTAACGCATAAGATTGTTGCTGCTCATTACCACCCAGCATCTCTCTAACAGCATCAAATGCAGCTCGCGCTAGCTGATCATGCGGATCTGTCTTTTCCATTATCTCTTCAATTGAAACACTATGTTGTCTGATAAAGGCAAGTGCCATTCCTTTAACTTGTTTGCTATCCTCTCGTGCGTATTTAGTTACATCCTCGAGTACATGTGTACGCAGAACATCAACTTGGTAAGCTGGTTCAAATAATCTAGTCACTGCTTGTCCAAAAATCTTTGTTATTCCTTCTTTTCTCTTTTTTTGTCCTACTTTTGTAGGTATTCCATACCTTGCCACTTCAAGTTGAATTATCTGATCTCTATATTGTCTGCCTAATTCTTCTGGAGGAAGAGAGGGGTCAAAAACTAGAGGAGTAACTGGTCCAAATAATTGAAAGCGTTCAGAAAATCTACCAAGCGGTAGATGACGGAAAATCCTACTACCCCACCTCTGTACTCTACCTACTGGCTGTGGTTCTCTTGATTCTTGAGATCCTGGTTCACCTGCCATGATGCCATCATAGCATAGGTCTGATAAAATGCCTTTATGATTATTTTAGGCTTGGATCTTTGGATTATTGAATAAGTAGCCATAAAACCTTAATCCTTATTAGTCTCAGGAATTTTAATAGTAGTATCGGATTTAGTAATGGAGATCAAACAACCTTTTGTTTGAGCAGTGGAAAGCTCTCTTAAGGCTTTACAAATTTTTAAATCAGCCTCCTTATTTGTAAGATTATTAGACAGCGAAATAACAGAAGGTTTATTTGGTCTAATCAATGGCTTAAAATCTTTTGTGTTAAAAACTATTAATACACTTCCTGTGCTTGTTGCCAAATCATAAAGAAATTCATCTTTAATCGCTGATTTTTTGAGGTCATGAACAATGTGTTTAAGATTATGAAAATTATTAAGTGTTGGATAAGATTTGGCTAAGGATAAACCTTCATCAAGAATTAGTTTATATTTGAATAACTTCCGAGTTCTATTTTGCTTGCTTCTCGTATTGTGTGAAGGCATCTAGTCCCGCCTGTATCAAATAAGCCATAAGGAATTGAATTTTTTTTGTATCAATATGGGGGTATTCCTCCTGCAAATCCTCTGTAGAATACCCTTGTTTTACAAGCTCATATATTCTCTCAATAGGAATTCTGGTACCGGAAATCACAGGAGTTCCACCTAAGATTTCTTTGTCTATGGTTATATATTTCTTTAAAGCTTTAGGCATATACAAATAGTATACTTCCATTTTTATACTTTATCAATTATCAATAAGTGTTAAGAAAATTATTAAATACCAGAGTAGATTTTTTCTGCTAAAATATGCGGGTTATGATAATTTTAGGAATTGAGACTAGTTGTGATGAAACCCTCCTTCGCCTAGGCTACGAAGGGCAGGCAGCAGCTTTATGATCATACTCGGTATTGAGACCTCCTGCGACGAGACAGCTTGTGCTATCTTGAAAAAGGAAGGGAATAGAATAATAATATTATCCAATACCATAGCCTCGTCAGCTAAATTACAAGCAAAATATGGAGGAATAATCCCAGAGCAAGCAGCCAGAGAACAAATCAAAAGTATTATTCCAGTAATTGAAACAGCGATTCAAGATTCAAGATTCAAGATTCAAGATCTTGATGCAATTGCCGTAACTTATGGCCCAGGACTGATTGGGTCACTTCTTGTTGGGGTAGAAACTGCTAAAACTTTAGCCAAAGTTTGGGATAAACCATTAATCCCTGTAAATCATTTAATTGGACACTTTTATGCCAATTGGATTTCCCCCATTCCCCCCACATTTCCTTGTCTTGGCTTACTTGTCTCTGGTGGGCATACTGATTTAGTCCTTTTTACAGATCACAATAAGTATCAATACTTAGGTGGAACCAGAGATGATGCAGCTGGAGAGTGCTTTGACAAGTGTGCAAGATTGCTCAATCTATCCTACCCTGGAGGACCACAACTTAGCAAACTTGCCGAAAAAGGAAATCCAAAAGCTTTTGATCTCCCCCGCCCAATGATTAAGTCCAAAGATTATGACTTTTCTTTTTCAGGATTAAAAACAGCAGTATCTAATTTAGTTCAGAGAGAAAAGAGTAAAGCTGATCTGGCAGCATCTATCGAACAGGCGATAATTGATGTTTTAATTTCAAAAACAATCAAAGCTGTACAAAAATATAAAGTCAAACAAATTATGGTGGCTGGTGGTGTTGCTGCTAACCAAAAACTCCGAAGTGAACTTAAAAAACATTGTCAATTGTCCATTCTCAATTGTCAATTGTTTATTCCTCCACCTGAGCTTTGCACAGACAATGCAGCCATGATTGCCTCTGCTGCTTTTTTCCAAAAACCTCTAGAAGATCTTTCAACCCTTCAGGCAGATCCAAACCTTACCTTGTCTCATCTTTCTTTAATCAAATCTTTTGCTACTAGAAATCCTTTATTCTCATAAAACTTATCAAAGGATAAGATTGCATCTACTTTGTGGTTTTTGGCTAGAGCAAGAATAAGGCAGTCAAAGGGTGTGTGGTGCTTAGAGGCAGTTGGATCAAAATAGTTAGTTGATTCTATAAAGTCATCCTGGGAGATTGCTAAAACCAACAGGTTTGGATCTTTATATTGCTGAAGCAACTCACTTGCCAGGGGTGGATTATTATATCGTCTTTGAATAGCAGTTGCAGCTTCATCCAGGGCAGATACAGGAAATAAAACCTTTGCTTCCTCTGCAACTAATTGCTTAGCTATTTGAAGAGCGTTTGAGTGGTTAGCATCACTCTCCATTAACTGAGCAATTAAGAAGTCAGCATCACAGATACATACCTTATTACTCATTTCCTTTGCCCCAACTTTGCCACATTTTGTCTATCTCTTCAACAGCACTGGTTTTTGGCAACTCGCCAGTTTTATACTTTCTGCCTATTTCAGCTAGCTTGAGTAAAGATTTAGAAGAGGCGTTTTTCTGAGATTCAACTGTTCCCAAACCAACCTCAAGCGCCTTTCTCATTACCTCAGCCTGACTGGTTCCTTCGGTTTCAGCTACCTTTTTGATTTTTTCTTTTATATACCTTGGTAGATACATCATTGTTTTTTGCATTTGCATAGTAAAACCACTATAACGCTGTCTAATATATATGTCAAGTATATATGTCATTTTATGATTGCCTCAGCAGCTTTTTTCCAAAAGCCTCTTAAAAACCCTTTTGACCTTCAAGCAGATCCAAACCTTGCCCTATCTTATTAATTTGAATATACTTATCCGCAATGGATAAAATATATAAGCAAGAGGAGATAGAAAATAAGTGGTATAAATTTTGGGAAGAGAAGGGCTTTTTTAAAGCAGATCCCAACTCTAGTAAAAAACCATATGGTTTGTTAATGCCTCCGCCAAATATTACAGGAGCTTTGCATTTGGGCCATGCCATGGAACACTCTATCATGGATGCTCTTGCCCGTTTTAAAAGAATGCAGGGATATGATGTATTACTTTTACCAGGGGTGGATCATGCTGGAATTCAGTTTGAGGGCACTTTAAATAAACTGTTAGAAAAAGAGGGGCTATCTAAACAAAAATTAGGCAGAGAAGAGTGGTTAAAAAAAGCCTGGCAGTTTAAAGAAGAATCCTACAAATCAGTGTCTGCAACATGGAGAGTAATGGGGCTATCTGCTGACTGGTCCAGAGAAGTTTTTACGCTAGACCCAAAGGTTGCTAAAGCAGTTCTAGAAGAATTTCAAACTTTTTGGGATCAGGATTTACTCTATAAAGGAGCATACATTGTCCAGTGGTGTCCAAAAGATCAAACTGCGATTGAAGATGTAGAGGTTGAATATGAAGAAAGAAAAGAAAAACTCTATTACTTAAAATATGGACCATTCACATTAGCAACTGTCAGACCAGAGACTAAATTTGGCGACACTGCGCTCGCTGTTAACCCTGATGATAAAAGATATAAAGACGCTATTGGAAAAGAGTTTGAAATCGAAACTTTAACAGGAAGAAAAAAAATGAAGGTTGTGGCAGATAAGATTGTTGATCCTAAGTTTGGCACTGGCGTTATTAAGGTTACTCCCGGACACTCTTTTGTAGATTACGAAATTGGCAAAAGACATAACTTAGCAATTGTTCATGTAATTGATAAAAGAGGCAGATTAACAGAAATCGCAGGCAAATATGCTGGTATGAAAGTGCAGGAAGCAAGAACTGCTATGCTACCAGAGCTTAGAGAAAAAGGGATTTTAATCAAAGAGGAAGACTATATCCATTCAGTTCCAGTTTGTGAACGGTGTAAAACAGTGGTTGAACCTATTATCTCTGAAGAATGGTTTGTCAGAATGAAACCTTTATCGGAGAAAGCTCTTAAAAATATTGGCAAGATTAACTTTATGCCTAAAAATTATCAAAAGATTTTATCAGATTGGATAAAAGAAATTCATGACTGGTGTATCTCAAGGCCACTTTGGTGGGGCTATAGAATCCCTGTCTGGTATTGTGAGAAGTGTAATCCAACTCATCAGGTAGGGAAAGATAAAGACATGGTAATCTCCCTTGAACACCCTGAACAAAATTGTCAAACATGTAAGTTAAATAAATGGGTGCAAGACGGACAATTGCTTGATACCTGGTTCTCTTCAGGACTTTGGCCCATGGCAACATTGGGCTGGCCCGCTCGCCATCGCTTCGCTCAGGCGTTAGCGGGCGAGCCCGATAAAAACAAAGAATTCGATAAATACTACCCTTGGGATTTTGAAACATCAGCAGGAGAGATAAAATACCTTTGGATAGCCAGGATGATTATGCTGGGACTTTGGTTTACTGATGAAATTCCTTTTAAGAATATGTTTTTCCATGGCATGATCAGGGATATGCAAGGCAGAAAATTTTCCAAATCATTAGGTAATGGCATAGATCCAAATGAGCTAAGAAAACAATGGGGCACTGACGCAACCAGGATGGCTTTATATACCTATTCTGCACCTGGCAGAGATGGCAAGGCTTCAAGGCAAACTATTGATGAAAGAGCTAAAAATTTCAGGAACTTTGGAACTAAACTCTGGAATATTGGACATTTCATAATAGATTTGAAACCTGAAAACCCATCTTCAGAGATTGATAAAAGCAACTACAAGGACAAGAGAATTTTAGAAGAGTTGGATAAAACTATTCAAGAAGTTACTAAAAATCTAGAATCTTTCAATCTACATTTAGCAACAGGATCTTTGTATGAATTTATTTGGCATGAATTTGCAGATAAGTATATTGAGAGTACAAAAAATAGAAGAGCAGCAGCTCAACCTGTTTTAGAATATGTTTTCAGAACATCTTTGGAGTTACTTCACCCATTTATGCCTTTTATCACAGAAGAACTTTGGCAAAAGCTGCCTCACAAAGGAGAATCCATTATGGTAACTCGATGGCCATCTCACCAGATTGATTGAACATAAGAATAATTTAAAATTGTTTATCAGAGGATTCCTCTTTATAAGGGAATACCATTATTACTGGTTTACCATTATCAGTAATCACAATAGTTTGTTTCTGTGTTTCTACAATTCTCAAATACTTTGAAATTTTAGCTATAAATTGAGATCTGGATACTATCTGTTGCATAACAATATCATATCGCTAATAATCATTCCTGTCCAATTTTATCAATTAACGCAAATTAAACGCAGATTGTCCGCATAGTTTAGAGAAAATTATAAAAAATTTGGGTAAAAATTGGCCTGGTTTTGAAGACTATTCGGGCTTTTTTTCAGCCTCTTGAGCACGTGCCTTTTCTTCTTTCCCAGCTTCACCCTCAACAAGAACTTCTCCTTCTTTTGCTACCTTACCCTCAACACCTTCAACAGTTTCTCCTTCTGTCTTCACTTCACCCTCTGCTCCTTTTTCTGCAGCAGCTGCAGCTGTTTCAGCTGCTTGTTCTTCCAGCAACTTCTCCATTTCAGCAGATACTGCTGGAGCAAGCTTGACTACTATCTCTTCATCTGGTGCTTGAATAGTTAGTTTACTCCTATCAAATTGTAATTGTCCAATGGTAATAGCATCATCAATATTTTTGAGTGAACTAATATCCACTTCAATCTTTTCAACTAAGTCAGTAGGTAAAGCTTCAACCTCTAATTCATTGATGGTTTGTAGGATTATTGTTTCACCTAATTTAATAGACTCTGGTTGCTCTCCAACTAATACTAAAGGTACAGCTACTTTAACTTTTTGGGTTAAGTTAACTTGATAAAAATCAATATGAATAGGCTGATCATTTATAGGATCATATTGAACTTCTCTAATCAAAACAGGTCTGACTTTTTCTTTACCAATTTTTAAATCAACCAATCCTGTTTCCCCAGCTTCCTTAAAAATCTTTAAGAAATCTTTAGTAACAACAGTCACAGCTTCTGTATCTAAATTTTTACCAAAAACATGGGCTGGTAATTTACCGTCTTTTCTTAGGTTTTTTACCTTCTTACCTAAGATAATTCGTTCATCAGCATTTAAAGATAGTCTATCCATAAGATAAGGTAATTTACCACAAATGAGGCTATCTATTCAAGGGCGGGTAAATTCCAGCTCAAAAGTCCTATTTTCCGACAGATCAGTTTTGATAGTTTGTTCTTGCGGACCTATTTTCTGAGTCTTGCTTGAAGATAGCTTAATATTTATTGGGTAGGTAACAGACCAGACAAAAGGATCTTTTAAAGTTCCTGCTTGTTTAACTATATCCAGTCTGTAAACAGCTTGGTTATTTTTAAAGGAAAGTTTTGTAGGTAATTGATAATCTAAAATTAAAGTTTTTTGTTCTTTAGGTAAAAGTTCAGTCAAAAAAGAAAATCCAGATCTACCATAATCTGTAAAACTGGTTACCTCTTTTGAGATGTCCTTCTCTCCCCACAAAGCTCTATTCAGTTTTGTTCCACTTGGTAAATAAACTCTCATCCTGTTTTTATATTTTCCCCCTGGGAATGCATCAGATGGGCTTCTGTTAATATACGCTACTCTGAGTCTGTGTCCCACTTCACCATCCTTACCTATGACTGTTTCTAAGTTGTATTTTCTATCCAAATAATAATTTGCTTTGTTTGCTCCCAAATTTGCCTCAACTGGGATTAGCAAATCAGCCATTACTCCCTCGTTTGCCACAACTGGTCTTGGCAAAACTCCTCCCCAATTCTGAGCAATGATATATGAAAAAAGAGTTTGATTATCCAAATAAATACTCAGATGTTTTTTCTCTAGAGACCTACCCAAAGAAGTTACAATGCCTGGCCAGTTTTGGTTAGGCAGAAAAAATAGTTTATTAAACAACCCTTGAGTTAATGCTGCCAGGAAACTTTTTTTTGCCTGTGTGCCAGGAAAGAAATTAATTTCAGCATGACTAATAGCTTTCTCAAACAAATTAGCAGAATTTATTTGCTCTTTATAATCTGCCAGGTCCAACGGGCCTACTACAGAAAGCAGATCCTCAACAGCTGAAATATCCAGAGCAATTACACCTGCTACTCTTTCTCCAGTTTCTTTGGTATAAAACCATTCTATTTGTCTGGCAGATGTGGGAAAATCTGGTTCAAAGTTGGCATCTCTTAGAAAATAATCTTTCTGGTTTAAATCTTCTTTAATTTCCTTGGGAGGCTCAACATGTATTTTTAACTGTCCATCTATGGCATAAGTATCATTAACTTCTAAATTTTTTAATCTGCCCCCTTCAAAAGAGATTTTAGCAAAAGAACCAATAAATCCACCAGTTGGACGAAGCTCGTTATTGTTTTGTAAAATCACCAGATAGGTCTTTTTTCCATCCAAGGCAACCACCTCCGGCAATAGTAGACTTAAAGCTCTTCCCTTTTTCACCAAATTAGTATAGATGGCTAGTCTTTCTGCCAAAATATCTACTTTGGATCTTAATATTTTGGGCAGACTGGATTTAAAATCTGAACTGTTAATTAAAGCAGCTGATTTAGATAAATCTTCATCAGCTAATGAAAGATAGGCTGTAGATTGGTCGAAATAATTTTTGGGGGAATCATTTAACTCACCTGTTATGCTTTTTAAGCTGCTGATTAAGTTTTGTATTCCTAAAATAGTATTTTGGACAGAATCCGCAGACAGGGTAGCTAAACTTGTCAAGTTATCCCCTACTTCAAATTGGGATTTTAGCAAGCCCAATTGACGGACAGACTCCAAGGAAGACAGAATAGCTTTTGCCTGTACCACCCCTAGTTTGGCTTGGTTGACAGAAGATAAACTTTTTTCAAAATCCCCTTTTTCCAGATAATCTGCTGCTGCTGTTAATTGCTGTTTAAAAGTAAGTACCCCCCAGCCTAATTGCAGAACAGGCCAAATCAAGGCATATCCCACTAACATAAATAGTATTATTGGTAATAATACTTTTATCTTACTTCCCTTCTTGCCTGGTTTCTTCTCCCCCACTGCTTTGTCTAATTGATTTTTAAACTCCCTGATTTTTTCTGTTTTCAACTGATCAGGCTCTTTTGGTATCTCAACTTTTATCTGCTCTGTTTTTGTGACAATCTCTGGTCTTGGTATTTTAATCTCGTGCTCTTTAAAATAATTTAGAGTTTTTTTTAAGTTATCAACTAATTTAGTGTTTGGATGCCAATTCAAAAATTTAATGGTCTTATCCAAATTTGGCGTTGGCCAAGGAGGCAATTCACTGGGAGAAAAATTCTTGTTTTCATACCAGATCGGATCCAGTAATACTTGCTTAATCTCGGAAACCTTGATTGGGGAAGGTAAAACTCCATCAAATATTTTCTGAGCGGTTGCTCCGGCAAAAATGCATTTGGTAGCCAGTTTACAAGCATCATCTATATACAAACTTCTGGAAGAAAAATCAGATGAGGTATCTTTTTGTAAATCACCTATTAAACTTAATTGGATCAGTTTAATCATCGGATCAATTTTTTCTAATTTATTGTCAAAGATCATCCTGGGACCAAAAATTGGACCTAACCTTAAAATCCTGGCATTTAAATTATTTTCCTTAGCTATTCTGGCAGTATCTGATTCAATTTTTTTAAGCCTTTTAAGACTTTCCTTAATCTCTCCTTCGTCATAAAGATCAATTGAAGATACTAGTAGCAATCTGGATTTGAGTTTTTTAAACAAATCCAGCACTTTTTGAATATTTTGGCTTGCTTGAGGAATCAGGAAAACATAATCCAATCTTTCCAGTTCCAAATTAAGATTTTCTGCTGACTCAATTACCAAGTGGAAATTCTTGCTCTCCGTAGCTTTGGCTAAGTTCTCTTTTTTACCCAACGCCAGGTCGTCAACTCCAATCACCTGAAGATCTTTGAGTAGCAACTGATCAATCAAATGAGAACCAAAAAAAGACGCTGCCCCCACGACCAAAGCTACCGGTGTGTTGCGTGTAAGTAGAATGCGGGTATTTTTTTTGCTATTTTGACTAAATTCGTCCACGAGCAAATCGTAGCACTTACCAGAAAGAATACAAGAGAGATAAAAAGAAACTTACTATGTCAAGATTGGGAATCCAAGGCTTGGTTAGCCAGTTTATCAGCTAAAATATTTTTTTCCCTAAATATATGGGTAAATTTGACACTACCCAGGCTGACTGCTAGTTTATTGATTTCTTCTATGATCAACCGGAGGTGCGGACTTTTTATTTTATAACGTCCGGAAAGCTGCTCAACCACCAGCTTTGAATCAGCATAAAATTCTATCTGCGTTTTTCCCTTAATGTTTTCTTTGATCCATTTTAAAGCTGCTAAAACAGCAGAGTACTCAGCTACATTATTGGTCGCAATTCCAATATATTTTCCCTCCTGATAAATTAACTTCCCCAAGTTATCGGAAATGGTAAATCCATATGAAGCCTGACCTGGATTGCCTCTTGATGCACCATCAGTGTAAATTATTAATTTCATGGATGCAGTATACCGCGAAGTACAAAAATCTGCATTATCAGGATAAGATATTCAGAAATTACTGTCACGTAAGAGGCTCCATAGAAAGAATAACTTTGGATTAATATGCTGTTTAAGCCCAGATTTATCACCAGACCAAAAAAATAGATTACTAACATTTTCTTATACATTCCCTTGGCCAGAAAAAACCACATCAGTAGTGATGATAAGAAAAAAGCCGGAAAGGATAAAGATAGAATTTGTAAACTTTGAATTGACCCCTCAAATCCTTTTCCCCCGGTTAGAACACTAATCAAAATAGGAGCCCAAATCCAAGTCAGTAAACTACCAGCCAAAGACAACCCAGCTAAAAAAATTGCCATTATTTTTATTTTAGCAAAAGACTTTAACATCAGCGGGTAATAAGCATTCATAATAAAGGTTGGTAAAACTAAAGCTGATTGAAAAATTGAATAAGAGACATTATAAATACCCACTTCGGAAATCCCTTTTAAGGAGGCCAGTAAAAATGAATCCACTCTAAAGTAGACTACATTTAAAGCCAGGGTGGCAGCCAAAGGCCAGGAATCTTTGAATAAAGACTGGGTATATTGATAATCAAAAGAAGGAAGAAGTTTTGATAAATACTTCTTTACCAATATTAAAGAAAACAAAGCAATAGATAGCCAGCTTATTGAATGAGCCAGCAGAAGATAAGCGACGGGATAATTTTTTGATGATAATAAGATATAAAAAAGTAAACCAATTAAAGTCCCTGTGCCTGATGATAAAACAGAAAAATCATATCTTAATTTACTTTGAAAAATAAGATTACAGGTAATAAAAACTGCCGAACCAACAACAGCTAAACTGCCAAAAACAACTGCTACTTTAAATTCTGCATTAGCAAATGGCCAAAAGAAGAGAGTGCTGATTGCTAAGATTACTAAAACAAGTGACCATAAAATCCTGGTACCAAATAATTTATTCCATTGCCATTGACCTTTTCTTAACACATGGGCATTAAATCCAAAGTCAACCAACAGATTAAACATGGTTAAATAGGTTAAAACCAGAGTAAAAATACCAGCACCAGCTTCATGATAGTTTCTGGCAATAATACCCAGAATAATAAAAGTGGAAATAGAAGTAATAATCTTGCCAATAATCTGCCAAAAGGTTTGTTTAAAAATCACTCTGAAAATACTCACCAAATTATTTTAACATACGCCAGGTTAGCCCCCAGATTAAAAATAATAACCTATACCCTTGAGGAAGAGTTAAAAAATAATGATCAAACATTCCCAGGAAAAAAACTACCCCCCAGAGAAATAGGTTTAGTTTGGAAGATTTATAAATAGGGTAGCCAATTAAAATGATTAAACCTGCGAGTCCGGCAATCCCTGTCTCAGCCAGGGCCAGCAAAAAAATATTATGCACTGGCTGCAAAAATCTGCTTGGTCCAGACAAAAGTAAGTCAGCAGCAGTAGGGATAAAATTATTTAAGCCCACTCCAAAAATTGGGGATGTTGCCCAAATTTTTATAGCAATCAATGACAACTCCCCCCGCCTGACAAATGTTAGATTATCAAAATTTGCCAAAGAGGAAAACCTGGTATATAAAATGGGGAGCAAGATTATCACAGCGAGCAAAAGCAAAAAACGGGCTTTGCTTTGAGTCAAAACCGCTGTAGCAAATACTAAACCAGCCAGTATCGCTACCCTGGATACTGTCAGTAGAATAGTCAAGGATGCGAGCATAGTTGCACCAAACACCATTATTTCTTTTTTCATTGAAGTTAAAATTACAATTCCCATCAACATAAATCCTGCCAAGACATTGGGATGGGGGAAAGTAGCATATGGCCTTAAAAACTCCCTGCCATAAAAATCAAATTTAGCAATACCCGGGGTAGAAAGGGAAAAAGTTCTTTCTCCCAGCAACCAAAAACCCACAGTTCCTCCTTTGATAAATTGGGCAATAGCCAAAAAACTCTCACCTATAATTGACCAGACAAATCCCCAAAAAATTATTTGCTTTACCCAAGAGTGCTTGACAGAAGATAAATAAACTCCCAATAAACCAGCTATGAAATATTGCTCCAGCCTGACCAGCCCAACTCCAATATTACTGCTAAATAGCAGTGAGAGGCTTTGGGTTAAGATGAAAATAAAAAATAAATTCAAAGCCAGTTTATTAACCTGGCTTCTCCGGAAAATGAATACCAAATATAAAAATCCTGTTAGTAAATCCCAAAAATATAAGGTGGGGGATAAATAGTCTATTGGTAAAGAATAAACAAAACTAAATTTTGGCCAAAAATGTAATCCTAGTTGAGTGGGTAAAAAAAGCAGGGTTAAGAAAAGAAGTGCTGGCTCAACTCTTTTCAGGTTTAGCATCTGGCTGTTCGGTTTTGACTTTTATCACAATATGTCTGTCTCTGCCTTCACCCAGGCTTTCAGATGATAATCCGCCCAGATCTTCTAAAGCCAAATGCACTACTCTTCTTTGCCAGGCAGACATTGGCTCCAACTCCACCTCTTTACCTGTTTCCAGCACTTGCTTGCCTAATTGCTCAGCCATTGATTTTAACTCTGCCTCTTTTTGTTTTCTCCAGCCAGCTACATCCAGCATGACCCTTTTAAAATCCCCTTCTCCTGCTTTACGGGACATTATTTGATTAACTAAAAGCTGCAAGCCTTCTAAAGATTCTCCTCTGGCTCCAATTAATCTGCCGGCATCTTTGGTATCAATAGATACTACAAAACTATCTTTGGCGTCTTCTATCTCATAACTGCCTTCTAACAGCAGCATCCCTAATAAATTATCTAACACTTCACTTAATTGTTCTTCCATTTATTTTACCGATTAGATCGGCTAATCCTCCCCAGCCGGAAATCTTATACTGCTGGATTATTCCCAGTATTGTATAGGTATTCCAATAAATTGCAAGTCCCACCGGGAAATTAAAAGCAAAGTAACCAATCATAATTGGCATCATATACACCATTTGAGACTGAACTTGTCCCATACTTTCTTCCATGCCTTCTTTTTCTTTTTTCTCCTTGGGAGAATCAGAAGGGTATTTTTTAACTGTTTTTGACATTGCCATTTTTGATTGCAGGAAAGTTAAAGCTGCTGTCAAAACTGGGATGGCAAGCAGTAACACGCCTAAACTACCAAATTGTGAAGGTTTAATTCCTAAATTAATTCCAAAAAAATTAGGATCTATGGTTTGAGGTAACTTAAATTGGGGAAAGTATATTAAAGAATTAATCCTGTCAATATGCCCTCCAGCTCCTGGCAGAATATTTATTATTGATTGATAAAGAGCAATAAAAACCGGGATTTGGATGACAGCTGGCAAGCATCCTCCGGCTGGATTAACTCCATGCTCTTTATATAAAGTCATCTGGGCTGATGCCAGCGCCTGCTTATCACCTTTATGCTTGGTTTTTAAAGCATCTAAGTGTGGTTTTAGATCAGCCATTTTTTTGGTAGCTTTAATCTGAGAAGCCATAAATGGCCAAACCAAAACTCTAATAATAATGGTTAAAAACATAATGGAAAAACCTAATGCTCCTGGAATATGCAAAGAAGATAAGCCCTGATAGATCAGCACCAGTAAGTTGACCACCGGACCCATAAAAACTAAATTAAAAACATCTCCGATTTGATTCACCTGCAACTCCCAATTCTTTTTAACCCCTTAACAATACCCTGACAAACTCCAAACTCCTGGATGGCGCCTTTGGTGTATTCAGAACAGCTGGTTTCAAATCTGCAGGAACCACCCGGAGCAAACAGGGCCAAGAGTCCTTTATCAAAAGACAAATAGTTCTGGTAAACTTCAATTATTTTAAGTAATAATTTTTTCATTTTTTAAAACAGACTCTATATCAGAAAGCACTTCATCTGATTTTACCTCAATTACCCCGGACTTTGGAAGAGCCACTATATTTATGTTTTTAGGTAAACTGGAATATAATGATTCCAGGGCATGGGAAAGAAGTCTTCTTGCCCTATTCCTCTGTGTAGCTTTTTTAAAAATCTTACCTGAGGAGGCAATTCCTACTCTGGGAAAAAGGTTTTCTCCTGTTTTTAGGAAAAGTTTGGCAAACTTAGTTTCTATCTTTTTACCTGACGCCACCCACTTGAAATCTTTTCCCAGATTTAACCTGAATTCTTTGGGCAACATTAAATAGTCAGACGGACTCTACCTTCAGCCCTTCGTCTTTTTAATACTTTTTGTCCACCAGAGGTTGCCATCCTAGCACGAAAACCATGTTTCCTAGCTCTTTTTACTTTTTTGGGTTGATAAACTCTTTTTGGCATATTGCAACTTAAGTATAGCATAACCTGATGCAGTTTTTAATAGTTTCTCTATCTTGTGGAAAACTTGCCTTTAGACTAAATTGTGGATAACCTCTTCTTGCCCCAAAAAATGGATAATCTAAGACTCTGGCATAAATTTTTGGAAATTATCAAAACCCAGGTTAGTTCGACTAATTTTAAGGCTTGGTTTCTGAAAACTTCTTTAAAAGAAATTACTGAGGATAAAGTTGTTTTATCCAGCCCTAATGCTTTTGTTAAACAAACCTTAACCCAAAAACACGTCCCCCTGATAGAGGCAGTTTTTGCACAACTGTTGGAGAAAAAGATGGGGATTGAGATTATTATTAAAGAGTTTGAAACTTCCCAAGCAGAACCTGAAGAAGATTTTTTCCATCCTGTTCAAAACCATGCACCTTACTTAAATCCTAAATATACTTTAGAAAACTTTGTGGTTGGTCCTTCCAATAATGTTGCTTTTGCTGCAGCCCAGGCTGTAGTACAGAAT
>OBEQ011802629.1_pt1 | contig 29682 bp, 29 predicted proteins | sample 1670901 | NCBI WGS metagenome assembly OBEQ01 (sample SAMEA104232315, study PRJEB22302) | groundwater metagenome | biome: forest; feature: aquifer; material: groundwater | place: USA | collected 2011-08-07 | depth 5.4 m
CCGGTTTCATCACTTATCTCACTTTTCCACCATCTGTCCAAAGGACAAGAAATTAAACACTATCCTCACACCCCATTTAGTAAGTTACAAGGTGATAGGATGGCAGAATTTGACTTAATCGATATCAAGGGACAGGAACAAGCCAAAAGGGCTTTGGAAATATCCGCAGCCGGAGGGCATAATCTCTCTATGGTTGGCGTCCCCGGTGCAGGAAAGACGATGCTAGCCAGATCCTTACCGGGCATATTGCCTAATCTTACCGAAGGCGAGGCTCTTGAGGTGACTAAAATCTACTCCATTACCGGCAATATTCCCGAAGGGGCATCGATTATTAAAATTCGCCCTTTCCGCGCGCCCCATCATACTACTTCCAGAATCGGACTTATTGGTGGCGGAGCCCACCCCCTGCCGGGAGAAATATCGCTTGCCCATCGCGGAGTATTATTTCTGGACGAATTTCCCGAATTTCCCCGGCACGTATTAGAAGCATTAAGACAACCTCTAGAAGATGGGCAAGTCTCGATATCCAGAGCCGCTGGCACTATTTCTTACCCCGCCAAATTTGTTCTGACTGTAGCCAGCAACCCCTGTCCCTGCGGCTATTTCACTGATCCAGTTAAACCCTGTCTTTGCCTACCGGGAGCTATTTCTCGATATAGAAAAAGAATTTCCGGCCCCTTGATTGATAGAATCGACATACACTTAAATCTGCCACCCGTCAAGGTTGAAAAACTCACCGGCGAATTCAAATCAGAATCATCCCAAATCGTTCAAAAAAGAGTCCAAAAAGCTCGCGATATCCAATCCAAAAGGTTTCATAAAACAAAACTAGTGTGTAATGCCGATATGAATACGAAAGATATTAAAAAGTATTGTCCACTGGGGAGCGAATGTCTCTCCCTCCTTCGTCAGGCTGTCTCAACCATGCACCTTTCCGCCAGGAGTTATTACCGGATTATCAAACTTTCGCAAACGATTGCTGATTTAGAGAAGACCCAAGATATAAGGGTATATCAGATAGCTGAAGCATTACAGTATCGTTATAAAGAGGAAATATGATTGGATTGCGCCCAAAAATTATTTCTGTTAATATGCAAAAGAGGCACTCTCTTCAATTATGACAAATCAGCAAGAAGGAATACTAGCAAGACTTCTTTACACTTTACCCAAACTTTATGATTGGTCAACTCAGTTTGTCAGTCTCTGGAATTGGGATAGATGGCAAAGCCGAGTCTTTGAAGATGTCAAGGGCAAGAAAGTTCTGGAAATAGGCGTCGGACCGGGTAGACTTTATGCAAATCTTGCCAAGCGCGGTTTGGATATTTCCGGTGTAGAGATCAGGAAAGGTATGGCCGATGAAGCCAGAGCCAGATCCCTTCGAGCTGGACTTCCGGCAAAAATTGTCCAAGCCTCCGTCTATTCACTACCTTTCGGGGATAATACATTTGATTCGATAGTTATGACATTTGTACTTTCAGAGATTAAAGAATTAAATAGGGCCATTGAGGAGATGAAACGCGTCTTAAAAAAAGGCGGGCGGGTTGTGGCTGTAAGTATTAGCTATCCTCAGGATAATAATATTGTCGCCAGGATCTTACTTAACATCATTAATAAGAGTAAAGACTTCAATTTAGATAGAGACTTTCACGATTATTTTGAAAAGAATGGTTTTAGCGTCAAGCGCGAAGATTTCGGACCATTTAATATACTCAATAAATTGGTTGCAGTGAAAAAGTAAAACCCCTCCATTTCTGGAGGGGTTTATCTTCTGAACTAATTAGTCCAATTAGTCTTGTTAGACTAATATGGTTTACGCGGCTCCAATTTTATACATACCAGTGCCGCAAACTGGACACTTTCCTTTCATTGCCGGTTTGCCATTTTTCATCGTTATTTTAACTGCTTTTGGGTCTTCTCTCTTGGCGCGGCATTTTACACAATACATTTGTGCCATTTAATATCACCTCCTTTTTAAATTTTTAAATTACTATTTTCTAGCTTCACTTTGTGCGTAGAATCCATACTAGCACAAATTGTAGGAAAATAGCAAGCAGCGTGAAGGAAGTTATCCGGATTAGTTCTTGATAAATAAAACTATAATCATTACTTACACTACTAGGACTAGCCAATGGTTGAATCTGTGTCGCATCTCTTAATTGAAAGGAAAACTGTTTCCGGGGATTTTCAGCGATTTTTGAATTTATAATTATAGGAGGAGAATTAGGCTTAGGATGTTCTACATTCATCGACTTCCTTCGCATGTCAGCAAGAAGTTTTTCTCTTTTTGTTTTTTTAGGCATATAGTTTCATTCTCAAATGCTAGATATCAAATCAGCAAAACCACATTTTAAATTTACGTTTTGTGACTCCTTTAGCTTCACTGTTCTATCATATTGACACCTAATTGTAAAGAGGATACAATGATGAATACATAGTTTACTCATCTACGCGAATGTAATGAATGCAGAAATAGTAGTGGTATTTGTTGCTCTTTTTTTTATTTGGCTTGGGTTACTTTCTTATTTTGTCTATAAAAATATAGTCCACTACAATAAATTAGTGGGCAGGGGCGGCCGAGAAAATTTGCAGAAGATTTTAGAAAAGATTCTGGAGGGAGAAAAAATCTCCCAATTGAAGACAGATCAGTTGCAAGGCCGCATAGATAATCTAGAAAAAGAAAGTATCTATCATGTGCAGCAAGTGGGGATAGTGAGGTTTAATCCCTTTGAAGACACCGGCGGAGATCAGAGTTTCGTCTTGGCTATACTCGATGGCAGGAAGACGGGCATAGTATTAACCTCACTCCATAGTCGAGGAGTAACCCGATGGTATGCCAAAAATGTGAAAGAAGGAAGGGGAGTAGATCACGAATTATCTAAAGAAGAAGAAAATGCCATTAAAAATGCACTAAGAGTACATACAAAACATGGACACAACTAAATCAGGTATATTTGCCAATAAATTACTCCTTGCGATTTTATATATCGGTTTGTATCTGGTATCAACAGGCATCTCCTATGCTGCATTTTCTTTTTCCAATAAAAATGCTTCATCAATAATTTCTCCCACTGCTAAAATTTCGCCCGGTCAACAAGCTCATTTTAAAGTTGATCCCTCTATTCCTCGGGATCAGGTATGTCCTTTAGATGGTGTCAAGTATACCAAGAAAGAGGAAGATGTCTGGGCCAAACGCCGGCCTCTTGCTGTCATGATAGAAAATAGTGAAGAAGCCAGGCCACAATCATCTATTTCCCGAGCGGATATTGTTTACGAAGCTCTAGCGGAAGGATGGATAACCAGATTTATGGCGGTATTTTACTGCAATACCCCATTTGAAAACATGGCAATAGCGCCAGTCCGCTCCGCTCGAACATATTTTGTCGATTGGGTATCCGAATATGATGCTTTATACACTCACGTCGGTGGGGCCAACGCTCTCGGGGATAATGCCCAAAAAACTGACCCACGGGCAGATGCATTAGGTCAAATAGATCGCTACGGTACAAAAAATATGGATGAGTTCGGCATCAGTTTCCCGGATTGTTACAGAAATCCCGATAGGCTCGATCATCCCGTAGCCACCGAACACCAAATGGTTTGTTTTTCGGAGAATCTGTATAAGATTGCGGAAAAGAGAAACTGGACCAATGTTGATGAAAATGGTGCTCCCTGGGATAAAAATTTTACCGCCTGGAAATTTAAAGATGATGCCAAAAGTTCTGACTTTGGTAATTCTAACACTGTCAATATCACATTCACTCCAAGTTATGATAAGTATGCTGTCAAATGGGAGTTTGATCCTACAACTGATTCCTATAAACGATCCAATGGAGGTGTTGCTCATCTTGATCATGAATCAAATAGTCAGATAATGGCTAAAAATGTGGTTATACTCTTAACCAAGATGGTAGGTCCAGTTGATGATAATGGCCATCTTTTATATACCACTATCGGGGGCGGTAAAGCCTTGATATTACAAGATGGTAAAGTTATTGTAGGTACTTGGTCTAAAGCCTCCCGAACCGCAAGGACTAAATTTTTTGCACCCACAGGTGCTGAAGTCAATTTTAACAGAGGACTGATTTGGATCGAAGCCGTTCATGATCCAAGTCTCGTAACCTACTAACCCGCCCGCCACAAAAGCCAGCTTGCTGGCGTTGCGGGCTGGGCCAGCCCAAAAGAATAAGGCCTGCCCGGAAAGAAAAAGAGACATATGTTAGAAGACTTAATTATCTCTCGTGTCCGGGTGAAGATACTTCAACTATTTTATCAATCCCTCGGCAATATTTATCATGTCAGAGAGATAGTCAGACGGACCCAAGAAGAGATCAACGCCGTCAGGCGTGAACTTTTGCATCTGGAAAAGGTGGGAATTTTCAGTAAAGAACACAGAGCCAACCGCCTTTTCTATGCTCTCCGAAAAGATTATCCTTTATACTATGATCTGTTAGACTTAATAGCCAAAACTTGGGGTCTCGGTGGAGGTATCCTCAAACATAAAGCTAAATTAGGCAAAATTAAATATGCTCTCCTTTCCGGAAAATTTATTCGCAATCTCCCCAGGGGAGCAAACGATGTGGATTTATTAGTAGTGGGTAAAGTCGTTCTCCCCGAACTAGCCCAGCTGGTCAGAGCTGAAGAGGTCAGACGCGAGAGAGAGTTAAATTATACTGTGATGTCTGAGGAAGAGTTCGAGTTTCGCAAAAAGAGAAAAGACCCATTTATATTAGGCATACTCTACCGATCGAAAGTTATGATCATAGGTGATGAGGAGGAGATACTTTAGTTATCGAAGTTGCTCAAATTATGGTACAAAAGGTCATCAGAACGGGCCATAGCCTTGCAGTAGTAATTCCATCAAGAGTAGCCCGAGTAATGGGTATCAAAGCAGGAGATAAGGTAAAATTGAAAATATCCTCCGAAAAAGGAAAAATTATACTTGGCTTTTTCGGATCATTACAACTTCCTCTCTCCCTGGGAAATAGCCGAACTGATCATTAAAAAAACTTCATGAAAAGGACACGACTGATCATTTTTATTATTCTACTTTTAACATCACTGGCCCTCATTATGGATCTTCCCAAAGATTTTAGGCTAAAGTTTAATATTGCTAATATAAAAGTAGACCGGACGATATCTTCGCCGGATATTAATATTAATCTCGGTCCTACAAAACTCCATAAAGAGATAAAAACTCATTTCGGATTGGATCTATCGGGAGGAACTCATCTGGTACTTGAGGCGGATATGAGAAATATTGCCCCAGCCGACCGTCAGACTGCGCTCTCCTCATCCAAGGATGTAATTGAGAGGAGAGTCAATCTTTATGGCCTAACTGAGCCGGTAGTTCAATCATCAAAAGTAGGAGATTCTTATCGTATATTAGTCGAGCTGCCGGGTATCAAAGACGTCAACCAAGCGATAGATTTGATTGGCAAAACTGCCCAGCTGCGATTTTATGAGGAGGCAACCAACGCTTCCACCCTGGCCTCATCTTCCGCACTTTTAAATATTTGGACGAGACCAACCAATCTGACAGGTAAAAATTTGCGCCGTTCAACTGTGACATTTAATCCCAATACGGGTAAGCCGGAAGTATCGTTAGAGTTTGATAGTGATGGAGCCAAATTATTTGAACAAATTACATCCAAAAATGTAGGCAAAACCGTAGCTATATTTTTAGACAATCAAATAATTTCCGCTCCCAGAGTAAATGAAGCTATCATCGGAGGCAGGGCCGTAATATCGGGTAATTTTACCGTTGATGGAGCCAATCAACTCTCTATAGAACTTAACGCCGGAGCGCTTCCTGTGCCAATCAAAATAATCGAGCAAAGAAACATTGGGGCAACGCTAGGAGCTGTCTCGATACAAAAAAGTGTCCAGGCAGGTATCATCGGTTTAACCATTGTTGCCCTGTTTATGCTCTTTAATTATGGTAGGTTGGGCCTTGCAGCAGATATAGCCCTTTTTATATATGCCGCAACCGTCCTTGCACTGTTTAAATTGATACCGATTACTTTGACTCTTGCCGGTATAGCGGGATTCATACTCTCTATAGGTATGGCAGTTGACGCTAATATATTAATATTTGAGCGCATGAAAGAAGAAAAAAGATGGGGTAAAGATCCTAGAACCGCTCTTGAGTATGGTTTTAATAGAGCTTTTCCTTCTATCAGAGATTCCAATACATCTTCGCTTATAACCTGCGGTCTGCTTTATTGGTTAGGCAGTGGAATTGTTCGTGGGTTTGCTATTACTCTTGCGATAGGAATAATGGTTTCCTTATTTAGCGCTATAACTGTCACAAGAACATTATTAAGATTCATTTATAGATAGAAAAAATATTAGTTTTCAATTTACAATTTGAAAATTTATGTTTGATATCATCGGTAAAAAATGGCTCTATTTCCTCATTTCCGGAATTGTAATTATTCCCGGCTTAATATCGCTACTTTTATGGGGGCTTAAACCGTCATTAGATTTCACGGGAGGAACACTTCTTGAATTGCAAATTACCAATCCCGTACCTAGCCGGGAGTCTGGCAAATTACAAATAATAAACGACGATATAAAAAAGACCATAGAAACCCAAAATATAGAAGTTGGCTCAATCCAAAACTCGGGAAGTAATACATATCTATTGAGGCTCAAACCTATCGACCAAAGTCAAAATAAAAAATTACAGGATGAATTAAATAAAAAATTTGGGGAAGTAAAAGAACTCCGCTTTGAAACAGTTGGCCCCTCAATTGGTCGGGAAACTACCGACAAAGCTATCAAAGCCGTTATCATCGCTTCTTTGGCAATTGTTGGATTTATTGCTTTTGCTTTTCGCCAAATACCAAAACCCTATTCATCGCTAAAATTTGGTATCTGCGCAGTCTTAGCGCTAATTCATGACATTTTGGTTTTGGTAGGATTATTTTCTCTCTTTGGTCATTTTTATAAAATAGAAGTTGACAGTCTTTTTATGACCGCACTTTTAACCATCATGGGTTTTTCAGTCCATGATACGATTGTAGTATTTGATAGAATCCGGGAAAACCTACGGAAAATGGGCGGAAGATCTTTTTCATCAGTCGTAAATGAATCAATCATTCAGACATTGGTTAGATCGCTATCCACCTCATTAACTGTTATATTTACATTGTTGGCGCTTCTTCTCTTTGGTGGCGAGAGCATCAAATGGTTTATTGTCGCCCTCCTTATAGGCATTATATCCGGAACCTACTCCTCTATCTTCAACGCCGCACCTCTGCTTGTGGTTTGGGAAGAATGGGGGAGAAGGAAAAAGCAATAAAATTTATATTATCAATTGATTTTACTTTCTTTTTTCAATTGATCAACTCTTTTTAAAAGTTTTTCTCTTTCATTCGGCAGTTTTTCCTCAACCACATCATTAAAAAGCATATCCAAAACAGCGCCGACCAAAGGTCCTGGGCCGATATTATAAATTTTCATCACATCCTTTCCATCCACTTTTAGATCCGCTATAGTAAATGGCTGCTTTTGAACTTCAATAATCCTTTTTTTAAAAAGCTCCAATCGCCATGAAGTTTCCCTTGCGCCACCCCCCAAACGGTCACCGATCCTAAGGTCCAAAATATCTTTTAAATTCTCTAATCCCACATTTCTTATAAACCTTCGTAGGGCTTTATCTGTTTGTCTCTCATCGACAGTAAATTGATGCCATCTCACAAGTGTCGTTAGTTTATCTCTATCCTTTTTAGATAAATGTAACCTATCGGCAATATTTCTCACAATTGAGGTACCAATTATTTCATGATTATAAAAAGTGATAACACCAGCTTCGGTGACTTTATAAGTAGCCGGCTTGCCAATATCATGAAGAAGAGTCGCCAATCGAACTACAGGTTCTTTGGATGGACAATTTTTTAAAGACATGAGAAGATGTGTACCCACATCATAGATATGATGTCTTTGGGGGCTCTTTTGTTCTACCCCGAAACACTTTTCTAGCTCAGGCAGAATATATGATAATAGATTGGAATTCTTCAAAAGCATTATTCCATCTGCCGGATGATCGGATGCCATAATTTTTAAAATTTCCTCTCTTATCCTTTCGGCTGAAATCTCCTTTATCAATTGCGTATTGGAAACAATGGCTTCGAATGTCTTATTATCAATAATAAATTCCATCTCAGTCGCTATCCGTATAGCTCGCATCATCCGCAGTGCATCTTCGGTAAATCGTTGATTCGGATCGCCAACTGCCCTGATAATTTTCTTTTTTAAATCATCTTCTCCCTTGTAAGGGTCAATAATTTTTTCTCCATCAGAGGCCATAGCATTGATGGCAAAATCACGTCTGGCGAGATCTTCCTCTATCGTCTCTCCCCATATCACTTTATCTGGATGCCGGTGATCTGTATATCCCGATTCACTGCGAAAAGTCGTTATTTCATAGATTATTTTTGAACTTTGAACTTTGGACTTTGCGCTTTCCATAGGTACTCCCACCGTCCCGAATTTATTATCATAAAATCCATCGGCAAAAAGATTGAGTATATCCTCTGGAGTAGCATTGGTAGTGAAATCCCAATCCTTTGTTTCTCTTTTCAAAAGTAAATCTCTGACACATCCGCCGACTATATAAGCCTCAAACCCGGCTTTTTTCAGCTTTTCTAGCGTTTCTTTTACCTTTGGTGGAAGTTGATATTTCATAATGTTATTATAACACCATGCGGCTATGGAAAATTTTAAATAAGAAAAAGCAGAAAGATATTGTCAAAATACTTTTAGAAAATAGAGGAATTAAATCCAAAAAAGAAGTCGAAGAATTTCTGAGTCCCCCCAAACCCTCGGATTTAAACTTAAAAGATTTCGAAATAGATAAAAAAGAAATAGATAAAGCCATAAAAAGAATATTGCGGGCCAAAGCAAAAAAAGAAAAAGTAGTCGTCTATACAGATTATGATGCCGATGGAGTCTGCGGCGGAACTATCGTCTGGGAAACATTGCATAAAATGGGTCTTTCCGTTATGCCCTACATCCCTAAGAGGTTGGAAGAAGGATATGGCCTATCAGAAAAAGGTATCGATAAAATACGCCAAGATTTTAACCCGACTCTTATTATCACTGTAGATCACGGAATCACTGCAGCGGATAAAATAAAATACGCCCAAAAGTTCAAAATAGACACTATCGTCATTGATCATCATGTAAAATCACATAAATCTCCCGCCTTAGCTCTAATTCATACGACCAAACTTTGCGCAACAGGTATCGCCTGGGTTTTTGTCCGAGAGCTAATCAAAAATGCCGATAATTACCTCGATCTTGTCGCTCTGGCAACTATTGCCGATTTAGTTCCGCTTTTGGGAGTAAATAGATCACTAGTCAAATATGGATTAGAAAAATTGAATAAAACAAAACGAATTGGACTGCTCGCTCTCATAAATTCAGCAGGCATAAGTATAGGAAATATTGGCGTTTATGAGGTAGGCCATATGCTTGCCCCGCGAATAAATGCTATGGGCAGATTGATGCATGCTTTGGATGCTATGCGACTGTTGTGCACCAAAGATGAACAAAGAGCTTCCAGTTTAGCCCATAAATTAAGCTCTACTAATCGGGAAAGACAGCTTTTAACCCAGGAATCCCTGATCCATGCCTATAAATTATTTCAAACCAAAAACCAGGAATCCAAATTAATTTTTTTAGTGCACGAATCCTATAATCAAGGAGTAATCGGACTCATAGCCGGAAGATTAGTTGAAAAATATTACCGCCCGGCCATTGTGATAGCCAAAGGTGATATATATTCCAAAGCATCGGCCAGATCCATAAGCGGATTTAACATTATTGAAACCATTAGACAAGCATCCGATATGCTTGTTGACTGCGGTGGGCATCCTATGGCAGCCGGCTTTACAGTAAAAACGGATCATATTGAAATATTACAAAAAAAACTAGAGACTATAGTCGAGACTAAATTGAAAGATAATCTACTTATACATACTCTCAAAATAGACAGTGAGATATCTTTAAAAGATATTAATTGGGAATTGTATCGGGCTCTCCAATCTCTTGAGCCCTACGGTATCGGCAACCCCCAACCCATTTTTGCTGCCTTTGGAGTACACGAAAAAGAGGCCAGATTAATTGGCAAAGATAGCCGTCATTTGAAAATGAAAATATCAGATGCTAATGGCAAAGAATTTGATACCATCGGTTTTGGATTTGGAAATATATTCCCCGACCTAGCACAAAATCCCAACCTTGATATTTGTTATACCATCGAAGAAAATAACTGGAATAACCACAGGAGTTTGCAATTGAAATTAAAAGATGTTAAGATGAACGTGGAAAATTGATAAAAGCGAAGATGGTATTGACATACCGGAATGCTGCGGGAAGAAATCAAAAAGATACTATCTGACAGATTCTCATAATATCTCAATATCTTAGTATCTTCTCGAAAATAGACCCCGCCGGGTATGCCCGTAATAGCGGCAATAAGTAAATTAAGGTGGTACCGTGAGAGACCTCACCCTTTAAAAGGTGAGGTTTATTTTATGAGAAAAATTCCTACATCCATAGCTACACAACATCCTGATAATGCGGCCGCACCCTTTTGGCAATCTAAACCGTTTGTCTCCTCCGCTGCTGAAATTGAAGAAAGCTACATTTGTTTCTCCGACCTAGGTATCGATGAATATAATTGGGATTGGGAAGGTAAATTTGTCGATGAAGCCGTTGTTGACCGACTTCTCCATAGATATTATAAATATTTCCAGAAAAATATCTTAGGTGAGGGTAAATTTCTCACTTTTAGGATTCCTAATCCGCGGATCGAGAAACAGTTCAGACTTGCCCGAGCCTTTATGGTAGCGATAACCAGCAGCCAATTAGCCCAAAGTTTAGGTTTTAAAAATTCACCTATTTTTGAAACTATATTGCCCCTTACCGAAACAGCCCAAGAAATAATCGATATTCAGGAGGCTTTTAGAGATTTAGTCGGGGTGGAACACGCTCTTTTGAAGATGAAAGATTCCATTCAAAATATCGAAATCATTCCTCTTTTTGAACAGGTGGATAAAATTATGGCATCAGGAGAAATATTAAAAGAATATATCTCATTTCACAAAAAGCGTTTCGGGGTTAAACCGGAATATATCCGCCCCTATTGTGCCCGAAGTGACCCGGCTCTCAATTCCGGTTTGATACCTACTATGTTGGCAGTTAAAGTGGCTCTATCCCAATACCGACTAGCAGAGAAGGAATCCGGGGTCAGATTTTTCCCGATGGTTGGCACCGGCTCTTTGCCATTTAGAGGAGGCCTTACACCCACTCGCATCGATGAGTCTTTAGAAAATTATGCTGGAGTATCTACCTTTACAGTGCAAAGCGCCTTCCGTTATGACTACCCCAAATCTTTAGTGAAAAAAGCTGTAGATAAACTAAAGCTTGAATTACCCCAAAAAAGAGCGAGAATCTTATCTTCATCAGATATAAAAAGAATTCAAAAAGTGATTCCTTTTTTCGAAAAACAATATCGAGAATCTATCGAAAAGGGAGCTGGAATTATTAACTCTATCGCCCGACAGTTTCCTAAACGTCGGGAAAGACTCCAGCATATAGGCCTTTTCGGTTATTCCCGAGGGGTAGGGAGGGTGAAATTACCACGGGCCATAGTATTTACAGGAGCATTATATTCTTTAGGCATTCCCCCGGAAATTATCGGAACAGGCAGGGGGATTGAGACTGCTCAAAAAAATGGCTTATGGGATATAGTCAGTTCGACTTATACTCACCTTCGAGATGACTTGCAAGAGGCAGGCCACTTTTTAAATAAAGAAAATGTAGCGCGTCTTGCAAAAGATAATCCCGGATGGTATGAAGTACTAAGCGATATTTCACTTATCGAAAAAGAATTAGGAGTAGAATTGGGTCCTATTAACTCTTTACATCGAGAGCATTACAACATAAGTTCAAAAGTTTACCAAAGATCCAAAAAGAAAAAAGAATTTTCCCAACTTATAACCGAGGCAGGAAAATTGAGGAAAAGCCTAGGATAAATTTTATGAAAAAAGTCTCTATCTCTTCTCGAGCTTTGCATACACCATCATCAGCAGTTAGAAAACTAGTGCCGCTTTCTGACAAAGCAAAGGAAAAAGGCTTGAAAGTATATCATGTCAACATTGGCCAGCCTGACCTACCTACACCCGAGCCAATATTAAATAAAATTAGGCATTTTGATCAACCGACGCTTGAATATGCCCCATCTTCGGGAATGGAAGAAACTAAGGAAGCTTGGCAAAAATTCTACCGCGACAAAGGATTTAGCTATGACTCAAAAGACATTATCATTACCAGTGGTGGATCGGAAGGGTTAATATTTGCCTTTTTTAGTATAGCAGATCCCGGAGACGAAATTATCATCTTCGAGCCATTTTATACCAGTTATTCCATCATCTCGGCCATGGGCAATATTAAAATAAAAGCAATTCAAACGAGAGTTGAAAACGGGTTTCATTTACCCCACAGATCACTTATTGAAAAATCAATTACCAGTAAAACTAAAGGAATTGTTATTTGCAATCCAAACAACCCAACAGGAACTCTTTATTCGGATGAAGAAATAAAGATGATTACAGCCATTGCCTTAAAGTATAACCTTTTCATTATATCCGATGAGACATATCAGGAAATTGTCTTTGACGGGAAGAAAGTTCTACCATTTGCTTCATTCCATAAGCTCTCCCAACAACTTATTATAGCTGATAGTGTCTCCAAAAGATTTAACTCTTGCGGTGCTCGAGTGGGGTGCCTAGTAAGTAGAAACAAAGATGTGATGCAGGGAGTTCTTAGATTTGCCATGTCACGATTATCTGTAGCCACTGTCGACCAATTAGCTCTTACCCCGCTTCTTAGAAATTACAAATCATATACTGATAAAATTAAAAAGATTTATGAAAAAAGAAGAAATGTAGTTTTGAAAGAATTGAAAAAAATTCCTGGCGTATCGGTCGTTCCTTCTGAAGGAGCCTTTTATATTATGCCCAAAATTCCGGTTAGAGATAGTGATGATTTTGCGTCTTATTTGTTGACCAGTTTTTCCGACAAAGGAGAAACAGTTATGGTAGCACCAGCCACCGGTTTTTATGCCACACCCGGCCTTGGCAAAGATGAAATACGCATAGCCTATGTATTAGAAGAGAAAAAATTAAGACGAGCAGTTGAGCTTTTAGGTTTAGCATTAAAAAGATATAATAAAAATTAGTCATTCTTGTAGTAGCGATAATCTGGATTTTGAGTTATGCTGAGTATGACAATTTGAGAAAGGATAATTATGAACAGAAGTCTAGCCTCAGAAACAGTTAAAAAGATTGACCAAAAAGTTACCCTTATGGGCTGGGTAAACAGTCGAAGAGATCATGGCAAGATAGTATTTATCGATCTTCGAGATCGCACTGGCATAGTGCAGATAGTCCTAACTTCCAATTTAGCAGGCAATTTGCATAGTGAAGACGTCGTCTCAATAACGGGAATGGTAAAAAGGCGACCGGAAAAACTGATAAACCCCAAAATTACTACAGGCACTATTGAAGTCGCAGCAGAAAAAATAGAACTTATTTCCAAATCCCAAGAGTTATTATTTCCTATCGATACCGATGGTTATGAAATAAATGAAGAGGCTAGATTTAAATACCGCTATCTTGATCTTCGAAGAAAAAGATTAGCAAAGAATATCCGACTTCGACATAAACTTATACAAGGCGTGCGAGACGGTTTTACCAAACGTGATTTTGTAGAAATAGAAACTCCAGAATTTTCGAAGGCTACACCAGAAGGTGCCCGAGACTTCCTAGTACCTTCACGACTACAACCCGGTAAATTTTATGCATTACCTCAAAGTCCACAGCAATATAAACAGCTGCTTATGATCGCCGGATTTGAAAGATACTTTCAAATTGCACGATGTTTTCGTGATGAAGATCTTCGCGCTGATAGACAATTTGAATTTACTCAGCTCGATATGGAAATTTCTTTCCCAACGCAAGAAGAGATAATACAAATAACCGAGGAAATAATTATTGAAGTTACCCAGAATATAGGCGATAAAAAAATATGGAAAAAACCTTTTCCTAGATTCACATATGACCAAGTAATGAAAAAATATGGATCTGACAAATTTGATTTACGCGAAAAAAAGGATAAAGATATTTTGGCTTTTGCATGGGTGACAGATTTTCCATTATTTGAACAGACGGCAACTCGGGAGCTTGCACCATCTCATCATCCTTTTACCGCACCAAAGGATGAAGATATACCATTACTAGATAAAGAACCTATGAAGGTAAGATCCTGGCAACATGATTTAATATGCAACGGTAATGAAGTTGCTGGTGGAAGCATTCGAATTACAGATCCTTCTTTGCAGGCAAGAATTTTTAAGATCCTTGGTCATAAAGAGGAAGAGATAAAGAATAAATTTGGACATTTATTAGATGCTTACAACTATGGAACCCCCACCCATGGAGGAATAGCTTGGGGATTGGATAGACTGATTGCTCTTTGGTGCGGGGAAGAAAATATAAGAGAGGTCATCGCTTTTCCTATGAGTTCATCCGGTCAAACTGCAGTGATGGACGCACCAAGTGAAGTTTCAGAAGAACAATTAAAAGATTTAGGAATTAAAGTAATTAAGTCACACACAATCAATGGCCAAAAATGATTCCTCTCCCAAAGTTCTAAAAAGATTGCTGCACTTTGTCAAAAAGTATTATCGTTTGTTGCTAAAATTATTTCTTGTTGCCTTCCTTTTGCTTCTTTTTCCATCAACCAACATTTACTCCACCAATTTGACCTCAAACTCAGTAGAATCAGCCAAAAAGCCCATTGATCTGCCTGCTCCACCACTTTATCCTGTAAATATTGGTAATATCTATCCTGATTATCTCACCGCCGAAGGTGTGACGATTGAAGATCTACATTCAGGGGTAATCTTGTATAGTAAAAATCCCGACAGCCAGCTTTCTCCTGCCTCAACTACTAAAATAGCTACCGCCCTGGTTGCTCTCGATCATTATAGTCTGGATGATGTCTTAACCGTAAAAACAGTCGAACATACCAAAAATGTCATGGGCTTGGTTCCCGATGAGAAGATTACATTTGAATCTCTATTATATGGGCTCCTCGTAGATTCGGCCAATGATGCCGCCTATACCATAGCCGAAAATTATACTGGCGGAGTGGATAGCTTTGTTGGAGCCATGAATAAAAAAGCCCAAGATTTACATCTGAATAATACCCATTTTACTAACCCGATCGGCTTTGATGATGCCAATCACTATACTACCGCATCAGACCTGACCAAACTTGCCTCTGTCGCGCTTCGGAATAAAACTATATCCAAAATAGTGGGGACCCGGGCGATAACTGTCTCCGATGTCAGTTTCACTTATTTTCATGATCTTCGAAACGTCAATCAGTTATTGGGAGAAATACCAGGAGTTGCTGGAGTAAAAACCGGCTATACAGAAAATGCCGCCGAATGTCTGGTAACACTAGTTCGCCGAGATAACAATGAAGTCTTAACTGTGGTTCTAAGGAGTAGTGATCGATTTAAAGAAACGGCCAATCTTATCTCCTGGGTTTTCCAAAATTATAAGTGGGTCGATATAAAAAAGCTTCAGAATAATAATCTCACTGGAACCACGAAGGGTCAATAGCAGGTACATAGGCGGCAAAATCATTATCCCCCTCAAATACAAAGACTGGTTGAAGATAATTTTCCGCTTCTCCGCTATCGTAGTAAGCCAAATAAATATTTCGTATCACGATTTGTTTATCTTTCGTATTATTTCCCATGTTGGCGATAATCCCTTGTCCAGAAGTTAATTGACTCCAGGCATCAGAAGATGCGCGAAGGGGATAAGTGCCGAAATTATCCAAAGCTATCGGCCATAAAGTATATGATATTTTGCTGAAGCGTTTCTTTTGATCAGGAGAAGGGCTCATAAGCACATAGATATAACTTTTATTAAAGCCAGGAGGCAGCAATTTATATCCGTCTATATCAGGCCGATAAAAATCAACTCTTATCGCATTTGCGTCCCCGAGACTTCTAACCGTAATTAGATTATTCCCGTCAAATTTAAGAAGTGTAGCTTTGGATGTAGTAGAAAGTATCGAACTATCGACTAAGTTGTTGGTTGAAAGAAAAGATTTTACCTCCACAATAGCGTTCTCTGTTGTGGGAATTTGTCCAGCGCTAAATATGCTTGGGTCCTTTTGATAATCATAAGTAAGCTGGAGATTTTGATTGACAATATCCAGATCAAAGGTACGTAAATTATTTTGCGGGTCCGTAAATCTATAAAATGTAGATGTAACCACTTGTGGATCTTGGGAAAAGCCAAGCTTAGCAGCAAAATCTTTGGCTTTTTGTGGGGCTAAAAGTGAAGGCAGTTTTTTGGGCATAAAGTAGACTTTTGCCGCTGCTGTTGTCTCAGGAGGTCTTCCTTCTATATTTTGTAGAACAAAAATCAGCCCGGTGGTGGAAAGTGAGTCTTTTGGAAATTTTGGTGGTTGAATTTTATCAAAAAGTACATTGGGAGAGGGAGTTTTTTTCGGGTGGGAGGCCTGATAATAGCTGACCGCAACCAGAAATAAAAATCTTATCAATAAAAAAGCGATAACCGCTCCAATTATCCACACAACTCCTTTTCTGGTATAAACAGATATTTCCGTAAGTGTGGCCATAAATTGAGTATAGCCTCTCTCTATGTTAGAATCAACATAATTTATGAAACAGGTTCGCACCCGTATCGCTCCTTCACCTACTGGGGAAGATCTTCACATAGGTAACGCCTATACAGCACTTATAAATTATGTATTCGCGAAGAAAAATAGCGGTAAATTTATTGTCCGCATTGAAGATACAGATAGAACACGGTTAGTTCAGGGTTCAGAAAAGAGAATATTATCTTCCCTAAAGTGGTTAGGCCTAATACCAAACGAGAGTCCGGAAATTGGAGGAAAATATGGTCCATACCGACAGTCAGAAAGACTCACCATATATAATAAATACGCTCAAGAATTAGTAGCAATAGGTAAGGCCTATTACTGTTTTTGTACTCCTCTAAGGCTTGACCAAATGCGTAAAGATCAGCAAGCCAAAGGAAAACCACCGCTATACGATGGCTTATGCAAAATGTTGTCAAAAGTCGAAGTAAAAAGGAAAATTACTGCTGGTGAAAAACATGTAATTCGATTAAATGTTCGTGATGGTGGATTTACAAGATTCGTAGATATCATAAGGGGAGAAATATCATTTGAAAACAAATTAATTGATGATCAAATTCTCTTAAAATCAGATGGCTATCCTACTTATCATTTGGGAGTCGTTGTAGATGATCATTTGATGGAAATTTCCCATGTGATTAGAGGTGAAGAATGGATATCTTCAACTCCCAAACATATCATTCTTTACGAAGCTTTTGGATGGAGCTTACCGCTTTTTGCTCATATACCTCTACTTAGAAATCCCGATAAAAGTAAGTTAAGTAAGCGCAAAAATCCAGTTTGGGTTTCTTGGTATAAAGAGCAAGGATTTCTTCCCGAAGCCCTTATAAATTATTTAGCTCTTATGGGTTGGTCTCATCCGGAAGGAAAAGATATTTTTACGTTAGAAGAATTTATTGAAAAATTTACTTTAGAGAGACTTCAAACCTCCGGGCCAGTTTTTGATATTACCAAATTGCGATGGGTTAATGAGCAAAAACTAAATAACTTACCAATCTGGGAATATTCAACAAAGATTAGCGGAGCAAGTATTTATCACCCAAAAACTGAAGAAATTAAGCCAATAGTACCTCTTGTGAGACCTCGAATAAAAACTTTGAAAGAGTATGATACTCTTGCAGGGTTTTTTTATAAAAGGCCAGGTTCTAAAGATTACGAATTAGACTTTAGCCCATATAAGGATTTATTAGCTAAAATTAATAATGAATTAAATAAGATAGATGAAAATAACTGGAAGGCAGATACGATAGGAGACACAATGGAAAAATTGGTTAAAGCCGAAGAAATGAAAAATAGTGAGTTTTGTATGGTAATCAGAATCGCCATCACCGGTAAAAAAATTTCCCCACCGCTGAATGAATCTATGGAGATATTAGGAAAAGATGAAACGATGGCTCGCCTAAAAGGATTGTCTTCATAATGCAAAAACTTCTTATCGCAACTAGAAATAAAGGGAAGATCCAGGAAATTAAACAAATTCTTCAAGATGTTCCAGTTGAAATAAAAACACTTGATGATCTAGGTATTAAAGATGAAGTAGAAGAAACAGGACAAAGTTATATAGAAAACGCCATCATTAAAGCAAAAACAATAGGGAAGAAAGCTGGAGTTTTAACACTTGCTGAAGATTCCGGATTAGAGATAGACGCATTAAATGGCTGGCCGGGTATTCATTCAGCACGGCATACTCAAGGTAGTGATGATGATAGGATAGATAAGATTCTAGAAAAGATGAAAGGAATTGCCCGAGAAAAAAGAACAGCAAGATATAAAGCTAATGTGGCACTGTTTATTCCATCTAGTATATCGTCAACCTCGCGAAAGCGAGGATCTAAAGGGATTCTCGATCAAGTCGAGAATGACAGTAAGGGTACAATTCGCACATTTGAAGGAGACACTGAGGGATTTATAACTGAAAAACGAATCGGAAAAAACGGTTTCGGCTATGATCCAATATTTTGGAGCAAGGAATTGAAAAAGACATTCGGTCAAGCATCGGAATCAGAAAAAAACCGAGTCAGCCACCGCGCCAGGGCTTTGGAAAAACCCAAAAAATTCCTCCGATATAATAAATAAGAAACATTACTTAATGATTTAACCATCAACACCCATTATGACTTGTCCTGGGATAGGCTTATCTGGAGTTACAGTCACGGGACAGGCTTGGACAAAAAATGTTGTTGTTGGCCCACCTGCTTTAAATTGACGCATTTCCGCACCATCATATATTATACCCCCTTTACCTGCTCCCAATGACTGTGCTTTAACTTCAATTCGGACAGTTGTGGGCTTACCGGAATTGAGATATGATCAGTTCTCGTTATATCGTAGCTATCGTAATTGGTAACAACCGTTAAATGGGCCTGAGGCTCACGAGCTATAAGTTTTTGAGCGCTCTGCAGCTGATTTTGAGCTGTTTTCTGAAGAGCAGTTATTGTAAAAAATATGTCATTTTCTATCATATGTTTATATTAACCTATAGTTTAATAGATTAATGTTTCATTGTCAACTTATCCCATTCCCGTTTACCAATTGGGTTTGATATCGAATGATAGAGCAAATTAGATTATTCCATTATTATAAAATTTGTGGTTTATTTACTGCACCGGTTGAACATCAGCATCCTGGGGACCTCCCTGATGGACTTCAGTTCTCTCTTTAGCTATTTGATTTGCAGCCTCTCCAGTTAATGGTTGGGGACGAATTGCTTCTGGAGCTGGTTCCTCTCCTCCCTCATGAACCTTGATCATAGTTGCAGTAATTTCTCTTCGTTCTTTATCTGATCCTGGCATAATTGAAAAACACCCCCTTATTTGGATTAGAATTGTAATGATTATCTATCTAAAAGTCAAACTGCAAAATTAATATATCAATAACTAGAGCATCTCCATATACCAATGCGGATCAACCTCTACAGTAAGGTCGATAAAGATTTTTTGATTTGTTGCAGTTTCCAGTTCCTTCCGCACAGCCATGCCGATTTCCTTAACCATCCGGCCATGCTCACCAATGATCATCTTTTTATATCGATCAGCACTCGTTATAATTCTCCCTTTAATATATAGCATTGTATTTTCTCTTTTTTCTATCTCATCAACAACTGTAGTTAAAGAATAGGGGACTTCCTTGCGGAGAAATATGTATGCTTTTTCCCTGATTATCTCAGCAATAAAAGTTTTGCTATTCATATTAAGAAGCGGTGTCGGTCGATCGATATTATCTACCAGTCTTTTTCCTTCCGGTAAAAACTCAAATATTGCATCCAGGAGATAATTAAGGTTCGATTTATAAAGAGCCGATATATGAATGGTTTTATCAAACTCTTCTTCCATAAATCGGTAATGAGGATAAAAATCCGGATGTTTAATATCTGATTTGTTAATAGCCAGTATCTTTGGCTTATCAAATTGACGGGCAATCCCGAGTGTTTTATTTTCTTCAAAATCTCTATCCTTAGTATGATCAAGCACATAAACTATGACATCCACGCCCTTATTTAGAACTGATTCCGCTCTCGGATTTATCATCTTCGATACCGGATCCTGTACTTTTCCAAATATTCCCGGAGTATCGACAAATATTATTTGCCCGCGTTCATCTTCATAGACAGCCTCAATTGGAGAGCGAGTCGTTTGCGGTTTAGGCGATGTCACCGATACTTTCTGCCCCAAAATATTATTCAGAAGTGTTGATTTCCCGGTATTGGGACGGCTAATTATTGCTACATAACCTGACTTCATAGCTTGACAATTATACTATCTTGCCATAGGATATGCATATATGCCAAAGTGGTGGAATAAATTTTATAAGGATAATAAAATGATCATCTGGGCGGGGGGAGTGGCAATTATATTATCATTATTTATACTTTGGAAAGTGCCAGATGAAGTGACGCGTTTTACCCTCATTATGCCGCTCTTTGCCGGCTGGATACTATTTTCCATTCTCATAACACCAGATGAAGAACTAGAGGGAAAATCTACCTCTCCCGCAAAGAAATCTACTAAGAAATAGATTCATAACCCTAAGGATTGGTAACAGTTTTTATCCGTTCATTTAATCCTGAAGAATTTACTGTAATCCTGACTGTTATCGCGCGAGTCTGCCGGCTATTTTGATCATATTCTCCATTTACGCTGACTTGCGATCCAGTTTTTATACCATCAAGCGTAATTTCCGTATCCCGAGCTATTATAATTGTAGAATCATCAATCCCAATTGTATTGTTATTTCCAGTATCATCATGTACTGTCAGAGTATTGGCGTCTAAATTAATTTCCGTAACAATGCCATCAATTTTGTGGGGAAAATCTTTAGGAATATCTGACAGTATAAAAATAGGAATGATCTCACCCTTTTCTGTATACTCTCCTACGACTGCAACTCTGAGCCCTTTTTTCAAGACTGAGATGGTTTCTGTATTTAATTGATGAAACACTCTTATTTGTGTTGTGTAAAAAAGGTCAATCTTTTTACGAGAGCCGTCTGTTAATCTTATAGTTACAATATTACCATTTATACTTTCTATAATTCCTATGATGGGTTCATAATTAAACGGATTCTCAACGCCAGTATCTTTTACCAAATCAGCAATTTCCTTTTTATTAGTTTGGAAATATCGATATACTTTATCAGTGAAATCGTTGACTTTGTCTGAAGGAACATATTTACGATTATCTCCGAGAACAACAAACATGAGATCATTGAGTTGCTTAACATAAATAAACTCCACATCAGGTACGTCGGTATTTTTGATAATTGTCATTGATTGTCTTAAATTTTTTTCAAACTCACTCAGAAGTTTATCGATATTGTTAAGGTCACCTTTTTGTAGAACCGTTTTCATTTCCGTAATGCGATTGTAAGCAAGGCCTAGATAAACGTTCACCTTCTGACCTGGTGTACGACTAGAAAATATTTTCCAATTCTCCCATAATCGCTTAAAAGGATAACCAATCTCACCAGGGGCAATTCTTGCTGCTACAACTTTTTTAGCATCATTTGGCCCGATTGCCAGATCATCTGCGGTAATCCCTATATCAGCCGCAGTCAAAGGTATAAACTTTTTCTTAATTTTTGCTCCCAAAATATTGCTGGTAGATTTATTAGCAGCTAAGTATTTAACCACATTCCTTCTTTTCGTAACTCCTCTATTGACATTTTCAATATTATTCTGGAGAGTTTGCTCATTGTCACTTTTAAAATAGGCAGCCTTGGCAAGCTGGGCAACGATACTCGGATTGTCGCTGTTAGTAAATATAGCCAAAGTAAAAGTTTCTGCCGGTTTATAGACAATACCACCATCGTGATAATAAGGAGAAAATTCACCCGTTTTATGAGCAATTACTGTATTCGGTGGTAGAAGTGAAGGCAGCATATAATTGACTTTCTGCCGCTTAAATATGGATAAAATTTCCTCTGAATCAGCAATTTGTTTATCAAAAAGTAGATTAAAAAGTAGCGCAAAATCTTTTATAGTCGTTTTATTAGGCTGTCTTCCAGGAATTTGTAAATCCAGCTGGTACTGTTCATCATCGAGGTTAATTTTTTCACCTACATCAGTATCCGTAAATCCAAGTCTCTTAAGCGTGCTACTTATATTTCTTCTATCAAGTATATCTATAAGTGTATTGTATGCGGTGTTATCGCTTTGCGTGATCATAGCATTAATAAGATCTCGAATTGTTACACGGACTCCTTCGTTAAGCGGAGAAAAATCATACGATTGTAGCTCCGTCGGAACGACATTTTCTTTTTTTATCACTATTTTTTGATCAAAATTAATAAGGTTTAAGCTCCGCTGCCTGTATGCTTCTAAAACAACAAATGCTTTTATAGTGCTTGCTGGTACCCATGAACGCATCGGATCCATCGCTATTTCAAATTTTAGGTTTTGATCTTTATAATAAAGACTAATATTATCCGCAACACCCAGAAGCGCCACTTTCACTGTCAGATATTTTTCTAATTTATTCTTTTCTTCTTCTACACTCTTTGGATCAGGTGCATTCATCTGTATTCTCTGAGGTGAGCTCTCCGCAAAAGAGATGGGTCTGGTTAGGTTGTCTTTATCCTGATGGTTAACATTACCAAAATATCCATAAGATGCAAAACCTATCACTCCCATCAGAATAAGAAGTGTCACTATAACGATTATTTTTTTGTGGGAAGCGACATCTCTTAATATCATAATGACTTTTCAATTACTCTAATTCGGTAGTAGATATAGATAATTTAGGCAACTGTTTTTGAAGATTATCTTTTTCACCTGTGGAGATATTTGTTCGTGTAATATATATTTTTAACAAACTTTTTAAATTAACAATATCCGGTGGCAGTTGAGAGATCGGATTATCAGATATACTTAAATCTTTCAGATTGACTAATTTACCTATCTCCGGAGGGAGATTTGCTATTTTGTTATGACGAATATTGAGGATTAGTAGATTTGATAAGTTACCTATCTCCGGAGGAAGACTAACCAACTGATTATCTGCCAAACTTAATGTGTTGAGGTTTTTAAGCCGGCCAATTTCCGCAGGTAAAAAATCTAATTTATTATTGCCCAAATAAAGATCAGTTAAATTGCCAAGATTCCCAATATCCCCCGGAACACTTGTTATAAAATTATCACGTATGCCCAAAATCTTTAGAAGCGCGAGATTTTTGATTTCTGGAGGAAGCGCAGTTAATTTATTATTGCGGAGAGATAAAACCTCAAGTTGGGTTAATTTTCCAATCTCGTGAGGTAGCTCCCTAAGCTGATTATTACGAAGAGTTAAGACCTGGAGCTTCGTAAGTCTGCCAATTTCCGGCGGAAGATATGTGAGCTGGTTATCATCAAGTCTAAGTTCGGTGAGGTTAGAAAGCTTGGTTATTTCCAACGGAAGCTTGGTTAGTCTTTGATAAGACAAATCAAGTTTACAAACATTATCTATTTCGATCAAAGCATCATCGAGATTATCGTATAATTTTTCATTCGCGCAGTGTGATGGTGTTTGAGCTGTATTTCCAACAGATTGGCCAAGTCCCTCCGCAGATGAGAGATTTTGTTTTTTATCTTGGCCAATAGTTGCTTTATAAATGAATATTCCGGCAATAATCCAAAAAACAATATTGCCAAATATGAGTAATTTCCAATAGCCATTTTTTTTCAGACTAATAATTGCCATTTAATCGAGCATACAAACAGTAATGGAACTTGTCAAATAATTGAGGGATCATTAATCAATTTTCTCGACGTGGGATTATGGAATGGTTTTGCCTTAGATTTCGTTATTATTCTATCGCAAACTTTAAAAAATGTGTTAAGCTTATCCTATGACTGGTAGAACCCATGATTTGGCAGCCTTTACAGCTATAAATTACATTGTTACCACTGGCCCTCTGATTCAAATGTCTCTGGCAACAACATTTGTATCTTTGGGTGCTAATCTTATAGGTGGAATTGCCCCAGACCTGGACCAGCCAACGGCTAACTTATGGAATAGGCTTCCAGCTGGTTCGATCATCGGCAGACTTATAACGCCAATTATGGGAGGCCACCGGTTTATTTCCCACTCATTATTAGGATTTGCCCTATGGGGATTCGGACTTAAGTTCTTACTTGGGCGCTTGCATTCTGTACTTTTGGTAGATATGAATATAGTCTGGTGGACATTTATGATCGGATATGCATCTCATCTTATTATGGATACATTCACCAAAGAGGGAGTACCGTGGTTATTTCCGATACCATTCCGTTTCGGTATTCCGCCTCTTAAATTTTTGCGTATTCAAACAGGCGGAGTAGTAGAAAAAGCTATGATTTTTCCGAGCCTTATCGTATTAAACGGTTACCTTATCTATCATTATTACGGAAAATATCTCGACCTCCTGCGGCATTATATTAAATAGTTATTTTTCTAAAAACTTCTTTCTTTTTCCTTCCGGAAATCTCTCTATCGCATACCGAATCATAGTCCGAGGCATTCTCTTATAATATTTTTTAAAAAATTCTTCTTCGGTATCTTCGCTGCATCGTTTTCCTATCTCTCTTAACATCCAGCCGACCGCCTTTTGGATTAAATCATGGTTATCTTCAATTAATATTGTTGCAATCTTTATAGCGTCATAAGATTTTCCCTGCTTTATATAATGAAAAGTAGCCAGCATCGCAATTCTTCGATCCCAAATACTTTTGGAATTGGCGAGTTTAGTAAGAATTATTTTATCTTTATCTTGAAGGTAGGGACCGATAATATTTTCCGCCGAAAGATCAACAAGATCCCAATTATTAATATATTTCCTATGGCGCAAGTAAAAAGTGTAAATACTTTTCTTTTCCTTTTCTGATGTTGCCTTTTTATATTTACCAACGAGTATCATGAGGCAGACCTGTCTTTCCTCATGAACTTTGCTTTTTATCAAAATTTCTAAATCGGAAAGAGAAAGATTCAGATATTTCTCGGCAACTTTTCGCGTATTTGGTACGTTTATACCTAAAAATACATCGCCCTCAGCATATTCACCATACCCGGTCTTGAAATATCTCTTGAGAAAGTGAGCTTTCTTAGGATTTGCCAATGCTCGTAAGTCTTTCTTTATTTGCATATTCTTGTTCAGATCTCTATGCTAATATTATAATAATCTAATAAAATGAAAAGACTTAACCTTTTCCTCACTTTATCTTCATCAAATATCCTTTTGATTACTATCGAACGTTTTTCATTTACAGGCAAGGTTTTCCTGCCTCCGGATAATTTCTTACACCTTCATGAGGTATTTCAAATATTAGTTCTCATTCTTGCTACAGTTGTTATCCCATTTTTCATTCTTCGTCTCCTAACCAATAATTTCGAATCGCTTAAAACAAAAAAAGGATTTACACTAGCACTCCTTTTTATTATTGGTCTCTATTTTTATTCTACAGGCAACGGCGCCCATGAGGTAGCCAGTTTTATATTTAATACTTTTTGTCCAATAAAAACATTTACTTCATCCTTTTGTAAATCTTCCTTCATCAACGATTACTACTTCGGTAATATCCTCTATTTTATTGGTGCATTTCTTATGTATATCTCCCTTATTAAATTTGAAATTATGAATCCGGATCCATCGTTTAACAAAAAAGATAGACTAATTTTATATATCAATAGTGTTATCTATGCCTTTACCATCTTCGCCTACGCGGCCTTTGATAGGGTACTGGTAGGGTTAGTGTATTCGCTCACAACTACAGCAGTAATCTACTACCTTTTTCTTTCTTCAAAGAAAAAACTCTCCACACTTCCATTTACTCTCTATAATGTCGTAGCCTATACATTAGGCACAGTTGCTTCATTGATAGCCAGATTCCATTAACTTAGCTACCAATCTCAACTGGTTCTCCCTGCTCACTATATATAATAATGTAAGGAACCAGGCTTTTGGCGATATCAACTTTATTTGGCGTTTCCAAAGACTGCGGAGATAGTCCATTTTCTAATTCTTAAGAAATCAAAAAAATCAATATTTTCTCAGCTTATTTTCAGCTCTGGAGTATAATATAACAATAATGAAGGTACTAGTTATAGAAGATGAGCATAAGATTGCCAATTCTATAAAGAAGGGTCTTGAGCAGGAATCTTATGCCGTCGACTTAGCCTATAACGGAGACGATGGTTTTGACCTGGCGGTTTCTGAGGAATATAATGTCATCATCCTCGATCTTATGCTTCCGGGTATGGATGGGATGACTATTTGCCAAAAAATTCGAGAAAAAGAAGTCCATACACCTATTCTTATCCTCACGGCCAAAGGAGAGATCGATGATAAAGTAGCCGGCCTTAACTCCGGAGCCGATGATTATCTCGTCAAGCCCTTTGCCTTTGCCGAGCTTCTAGCCCGAATTCGTGCCCTAAGTAGGAGACCCAAAAAGAGTGTAGGTACAAAATTAAAAATAGCCGATTTAACTCTCGACACAACAACACTTGAAGTGAAAAGATCGGGTAAAAAAATTTCTCTCTCAAAAAAAGAATTCTCTCTTCTTGAATATCTCCTTCGACATCCCGGAAAAATATTGACAAAAGAGAGAATTATTAATAATGTCTGGGATTATGATGCTGATATTTTACCAAATACTGTCGAGGTCTATATTGGCTATTTGCGGAAAAAAATTGACCAGAAGTCTTCCAGTAAAAAACAATTAATTCATACTATTCGGGGATTCGGATATAAAATAGGAAATTAACTCAAATTATTTACACTTTTGTCTTTTGAGTTTTAACATTTGAATTTACCATTATGTTTAAATCAGCAAGAATCAAACTAACCGCCTGGTATCTGCTTATTATCATGTCGATTAGCCTGTTATTTAGTTTAGTAATCTATGGGGGTATCAATCGTGAACTTGAAAGATTTGCCTATATCCAGCAAATCCGTCAGGAGCGCCTTGAAAGGGGATTAAGAAATTTCCCGATTCATCCCAATTTGCCTCCTTTTGATTTAACTTTGATAAAAGAAGCACGAGAAAGACTGATATTAACTCTCCTGGTGATAAATTTGGGAATATTAGTAATATCCGGCGGAGCTGGCTATTTCCTCGCCAGCCGGACTCTTAAGCCTATCGAAGATATGGTTGATGAGCAAAAACAATTTATAGCCGATGCCTCACATGAACTTCGCACACCTCTTACCTCCCTAAAAACAGAGATAGAGGTAGCTTTAAGAGATAAGAAATTAGAGCTTATTGATGCTAAGAATTTGCTCCGAAGTAATCTTGAGGAAGTTGACAAAATGCAGGAATTTTCTAATTATCTTCTGGCTCTTAGCCGTTACCAAAATACTAATTTGAATCTGAAATTTGAAAAACTAAATCTTTCCCCAATTATCGATTCCGCAGTTAAAAAACTTTTACCTCTGTCCAAAGAGAAAAATATCAATATTGTAAAAGAAGTTAAAAATATTGAAGTAGAAGGAAATCAAGTCAGTCTGTCGGAACTATTTACTATATTGATCGATAATGCCATCAAGTATAGTCACAAAAACGGAAAAATTATGATCCGCACCAAAACAGAAAAAAATCATGCCGTCATTGAAGTAGAAGATTTCGGTATGGGTATCAAAGCAACTGATATGCCTCATATATTCAATCGCTTCTACCGTGCCGATACATCCAGAAGTAAAAACTCTATTGACGGCTATGGACTGGGATTATCAATTGCTAAAAGTATTACCCAACTGCATAATGGTAAAATATCTGTAAAAAGTGACCACACCAAAGGATCTATTTTTAGCATAAGTCTGCCCAGAGAAAATTCTAAGCTTAATCTCAGGCTGGATACGTAAACTTCTAATTTATGCAGAGACTTAAATCTTTATTTCTATGGCTCTTGCGAGATAAAAAACGCTCTGCTGTAGCTATCATAATAATTCTGTCTATCGGATTCTTCGTCTGGAAAAATTTCGGCGGGAAATCTAAGCAACCGCAATATCAAACAGCCAAAGTGGAGCAAGGAACAATTGTCTCCTCACTTTCCACATCAGGACAAATTGCCTCAGCCGGCAATATGCCGGTGACCACGCAAACTTCAGGAATTGTCAAAAATATCTTTGTCAAAAATGGCGCTTCCGTCTCTGCTGGAGCCAATTTATTTGAAATGACTCCAGATCAGCAAAGTTTACAAAGACAGAGCCAAGCTTGGGCGAGTTACTTATCTGCCAAAGCTAGTCTTGATGCTGCCAACGCTTCTCTTTTTAGTCTCCAGTCCGATATGCTTACCAAATGGAATACTTATATGACTGCTGCGCAAAGTTCTACATATCAAAATCCCGATAGTTCACCCAACACCATCAGCCGACAACTTCCTCAGTTTGTTAGCTCCTCTGATGATTGGCTCTCAACCGAAGCAAAATATAAAAATCAGCAGGGAATCATTGCCCAATCTCAAGCAGCTCTCACCAGCGCTTGGAATTCTTATCAGGCAGTATCTCCCATAGTTACAGCACCGATTGCCGGTAAAGTTGAGGATATAACTCTTGTTTTAGGTATGGTCATCAGTCAGCAAACCACTAGCCAGGGAAGCGTCACGGCTCAAAGATTAGCCACTATTAAAACTGATGCTACTCCCATAGCCACGTTTAACCTCGCTGAGGTTGATGTAACCAAAGTACTAGCAGGTCAAAAAGTGACAATTTCTCTTGATGCACTTCCTGGTAAAACATTTACTGGTAAAGTAATCGGTGTGGATAAAACAGGTATAGTTTCCTCAGGAGTTACTAATTATCCGACCACGGTCCAGTTTGATACCCAAGCCCCGGATGTACTCTCCAACATGTCAGCCACAGGTAATATAATTCTCAATTCCAAAGATAATGTTCTCTTGGTACCTTCTACTGCTGTACAGACGTTGCAAGGACAATCAGTAGTTAGACTTTTACAAAAAGGGAAGATAGTTCAGCAAAATGTCGAAGTAGGAATCTCCTCTGATAGCCAAACAGAAATCGTCTCTGGCCTAAATGTAGGTGATGATGTAGTGACCGGAGCATCTTCTACTACTGCCGGAGCAACCGGAGCTGCCGGATCACCTTTTAGCGCCTTTGGGGGGCGTGGATTTGGTGGCGGATTCGGAGGAGGTGGGGGAGCAAGAAGAGGTGACTGATAATTCCCATGAATATCATTCAAGTTTCCAAATTAACCAAAGCCTATCAAACAGACAGCCTAGAAACAATTGCTCTTTCTGATGTCTCCTTTGATATAAAAAAAGGAGAATTTGTCGCCATCATGGGACCATCAGGAAGCGGCAAATCTACCCTCATGCACATTTTGGGTGCTCTCGATACACCCACATCTGGTACTTATATCCTGGATGGTGAAAACGTTGAGAAGTTAACAGATGATGAGTTGGCTGATATACGCAATAGAAAAATTGGTTTTATTTTCCAAGC
>OBEQ010313255.1_pt1 | contig 29663 bp, 33 predicted proteins | sample 1670901 | NCBI WGS metagenome assembly OBEQ01 (sample SAMEA104232315, study PRJEB22302) | groundwater metagenome | biome: forest; feature: aquifer; material: groundwater | place: USA | collected 2011-08-07 | depth 5.4 m
AGGTATTCTAGCTGCTTTAACAGCACGTTTAATTCTATCAATTAGTTTTTTATAGAAGTCTATACTTCTCATTTTGGCCACCTCTTGTTTGTTAATAATCAATTGAGGTGGCCTTTATTATTGAAACTTTCTACTAAGCCAGGTGAAGCGTAATGTTTAAAAAGTGTCAATGGAGAGTATATTCACAAGCGCATCCTTTGGCTTTGGTCGGTTGAGGGCTAGCTTTTTGACCTAATTAACATGAAACTGCCTAAAGAAGTTAGAAGATATTGTCCGTATTGCAGGAAGCATACCTTACACGGAGTGGATACAGCAAAGCAGAAATCAAGATCTGCAACACATCCTTTATCAAGAGGTTCTAGTTCTAGAGAAAAGTTGAGAGGATTGCGAGGAGGATTTGGAAATTTAGGGAGAAGATCTAGAAAGGGTCCTAAGGATTGGAAGATGAAGGCTAAAATTACAAAGAGAATTACAGTTACTTATAAGTGCAAGACCTGTAAGAAAATGCATAATATTAAAAAGGCGATTAGATCTTCCAGAATCGAAATAGGGGAGAAGATATCTAAATAATGGAACAGAAAATTAAGACAAACAAAGGCAGAACTATTAAAAAAAGTTTTTATGAAGTAGAAGCACCATTGACTGCGACTAAGGTTTCTTTATATGGCGGTTCTATAAATGAATTTGAAGGTAGAGTAATTACTATAGATTTAACTAAAAGTTTGAGGGGTAGAAGTTTGGAATTGAAAATGAAGGTTAAAAATGATAACGGAAAACTAAAAGCTGTTCCTATTGTGGCTAATTTGGCTGGTTCTTTTATTAGGAGATCTATGAGGAGAGGCATTGATTATGTCGAGGATTCTTTTAAGACGAGTTGCAGAGATGCTTTGATTGTTGTAAAGCCTTTTTTAATTACAAGAAGAAGAGTTTCAAGAGCTGTTCGAAATAATCTTAGAGTTAATGCAAGAAATTTTATAGAGGCTTATTTTAAAACAAGAACAGCAAAAGAATTGTTTTCAGATATTATTGCCGGCAAGTTACAGAAAGGAATGGCTTTCAAGCTTAAGAAAGTTTATCCGTTGGCTATGTCTGAGATAAGAGCTTTTGAGATTATTGGAGAGAAACCTCTTGAAGAAATAAAAGGAGAAGATAAAGAGGTGATTGTGGATAGCGGAATTTTGGAGATTGAAGAAGATTCTGAAGAAATGAAGAAAGAAGGCACAGCTAATGATGAGACTGTTTTAGACGTTAAGAAAGCTGGTAGGAAAAGCAAGGTTAGCAAAGATTAAATTAATTTTATTTTCCAAATTTATTTTTTAGTATATTATAAGCAATTATGAAGGGAGGTATACAATCATCATGTTTAATTATATTTTCTATTTCATCTTGTTCAACCCATTTTCCATCTTTTATTTCTTTTTTATTTATTCTTGGTTGTGATTTAGCTTTTGCGTAGAAAAATGAAAGAATTCTCTTTATTCCGTTTAAATTGTAATATTTCTCTTCAAACGGAATTAATTTTGCTTCTATATTGAGTTCTTTTTTTAATGTTTCTTTTGCTGTTTCGATTGCTGATTCATTGTGTTTTACCAGAGCAATACAAGAGCAGCTTATTTTATCTGGCCAAATTGATTTTTTTGGTTCAGTCATAAAGATTTGATTTTTTTCATTAAATAAGATGATTATTGCTGTTTTTACTATATCTTTTTTTTCGTTTACCTCTTTCTTTTTTTTAATACCTATTGATTCTAAATGCTCGTTATATATTTCTATAAGTTCTTCTTTTTCCTGCATTTTTACTGTAAGATTATGTAATTTATAATGTTTTGTTTTTCTTTTTTTGAATACATTTATTAATTTAATAAGTGTTTTTTATTTATGGAAGTTAAGAAGAAAGACCTATTTATTTTTTTGTTTATAGCAGCTTTCTTTATTTTTGCATTTATTTTTATTAAGAATAAGAATTTATATGTTGATGAAGAAGTTCATTATTTGCAGATAGGGCGATTTATACAGGGAGATTTTAGAATTTATGATATAATAACTGTTATTCCAGGATATCATTATTTTTATGCAAGTATTTTAAAGATATTGAATGTTCATTCTATTTCTGCGGTTCGAGCTTTGAATATGATTATTGGTTTAATTTCTATTATTGTGTTCTTTTTATTAGCTCATGAAATCTACGGCAGAAATTCTTGGAAAAGAGCTTTGCAGTATGCTTTTTTTCCAATTTTATTTCCATTTTTCTTTTTAATATATACTGATGTTTTATCTTTGCTTTTTGTTTTTTTGATGTTTTATTTTGTTCTAATTAAAAAATACAATCTTGCTGGTTTTTTTGGTATATTAAGTTTTTTTGTTAGACAAAACAATGTTATTTGGATGGTTTTTATGATTGTTTTTATTTATTGTATCGAGAAAGGATTTAGGATTAGTTTTAGGAGTATTGCTGAGATTTTTAAGGATTGCAAGGTATTCTTTATTGGACTGATTACTTCTGCAACATTTTTCATTTGGAATGGAGGCTTTTCTTTTGGAGATAAATTGATGCATAAAGAAGGGATTTATTTCGGAAATGTATTTTTTGCTCTGTTTTTATTTTTATTTTTATTTTTACCTTTGAATATTAAGAATTTTTTTAAAATAAAGGAATTTGTTAAAAATAATAAGTGGATGTTTTTTGTTTTGTTTGGAGTTTTTTTAATTTATATGAGATTTTTTATTGTCGACCATCCATATAATTTTAAGGGAAGTGACTATTTTTTGAGGAATATTGTTTTACAATATTTTATTTATAGTGCTTTTTGGAAGGGAATTCTGTTTTTACCTATCGCTTATTCTATTTTGAGTTTATGTGTTATTAAGTTTAAAAGAAAGGAATTTTATTTTCTTTATCTATTTGCTGTTCTTTTTTTATTGCCTATGTGGCTTATAGAGCAGAGATATTATTTTGTTCCTTTTTGTTTGTTTATGTTGTTTAGAAAAGAAGATGAAGGGTGGGTTGAAATGTTAAGTATCGGCTTTTATATTGTTTTGAGTGGTTTATTGTTTTATTTAATTGGAGAAGGAAGGTTTTTCTTGTGAGATTGTATTTTGATAAATAGCCCTGCCCTTCTGAAGATTCTGCGGAATCTTGGCACGGTCAGTTCTAATACTACCTCGTTTGGCTCGATAGTATATAGCCCTGCCCGGATTCGAACCGGGGTCACAGGCGCCAAAGGCCTGCATACTTGACCACTATACTACAGGGCTATAAGAGATAAAGAAGAAAATTAGTTTATAAGTCTTAGTATTGTGGCTTATATCTGCCCCTTGATTCCACTTTTTTCAGTCTGTCTATAACTTCTTTATGGGTTTTTGATATTTTATAACCTTTTAATATTGCTTGGAAACATTCTTTTGAAACAGAAAAATGTTTTGCTTCTAGTGCCTCTTTTATTAGATGTAAATCTACTGCTTTGTCTTCTGCTCTTTTTGAAGTAAATCCTAAGCCAAAATCTATAAAATATAAATCAGAATCTTTTAGCAGCATATTTGAAGTAGTCAGGTCGCCATGAATAATATCATGGTCGTGAAGTTTTGCAAGATTTTGTCCTATTTTATTACAGATTTCTATTTTATTAGGTAATAAATCAAGGTGTTCAGAGAGTTTTTTTCCCTCAATAAATTCCATTTCTATTTCTTTATTTTTTTCATCTGTTCTTTTTATCTTAGGTGTAGGTATTAGTTTTGATGCTTTTTGTAGGAGGCTTGATTCGCGCTTGGTTCTTTGTTTTCTAATTTTTTCATCTAGTTCAGGAAATCGATAAGATTTTTTTAATCTTCTCTTTATAAGAAAATCTTCTTTTTTTATTAAGACTGCTTCTGCTCCTCTCTGAATTATTTTTTCTTTCATAATTTTGTGATGTCAAGGCACTTGACGAAAACTCCAGCTTTTAAGCTGGAGTTGTGCCTTGAGCATCCAAAAGACGAGTGCCTTTTTAAACCACGGCTTTTAAGCCGTGGTTGCACATCGTCTTTTTGATAGTTAAAATTTCATTTTTCTACCAAATTTCCTTGCGAATTTCATCATTGTTTTTTGATCTAAATTACCTGACTGCATCGAGGTTTGTGATTTTATCATTTCTTTAAGTATTCTATATTGTTTTATCAGTGCTCGAATTTCTGAAGTGGATGTACCTGAACCTTTAGCTATTCTTGAGATGCGAGCGGTTTGTTTTTCTAAGGTTTCTGGATTTTCTATCTCTTCTTTTGTCATTGAGTTTATTGCATGCTTCCAGCGTTTTACTTTTTCCTGCTGAGATTCTAATTGTCCTGCTGGAATTTTTTCTTTTACTTTTCCTAATCCGGGAATTAGGGACATTATTTTGTCCATTGATCCTAAGGATTCCATGGACTCTAGTTGAGCTTGAAGATCTCGGAGAGTGAATTTACCTTCTTGCAAACGTGCTTGTTGAGCCTCTATTTCTTTTTTGTCTACAACTGAATGGATTTTTTCCATTAGCGTTTTTAAGTCACCCATTCCTAAAAGGCGAGAGAGGAATGACTCTGGATCGAATGTTTCTAGATCTGAAGGTTTTTCACCTGTACCTATAAATATTACTGGCGCTTTTACTTCTGCGCAAGCTGTTAGAGCTCCACCTCCCTTTGCAGTAGAGTCCATTCTTGTTATAATCACTCCGCTAATATCTAAAGTTTCCTTGAATTTTTGAGCTTGAGATTTGGCTGATTGGCCAATATCTGCAGGCATTACTAAAAAAGTTTCAGAAGGTTTTATTAATTTGTTTAGAGATTTTATCTCTTCTATAAGTGCTGAATCTAAAGCATCTCGACCTGCAGTATCTACTAATACTAAGTCGTGTTTTTTTAATTCTGGCTGGAATTTTTTCCATATTTTTTCAGGGGATTTTTCTTCTGGAGAGATAAAAGTTGAGATATTCAATTTATCTCCTAATTGTTTTAGTTGTTCTGCTGCGGCTGGGCGATGCACATCTAGTGAAATGGCGCAGACTTTATGGCCTCTCTTTGCATAATAAGATGCTAGTTTTGAGATAGTGGTTGTTTTTCCTGCTCCATATAGACCGACTAGCATAAAAGTATTAGTTTTTTGAAGCTTAACCTCTCTTTTTTCCCCTAATATTGAGAGAAGTTCGTCATGGAGGAGTTTTATTATATGCTCTTTTTTTTCTAAACCTTTTATTCTCTCGTCTAAAGCGGACTTTTTTATTTTTTGAGTGAGTTCTATAACCAATTTCACGTTTACATCTGCTTCAATTAGAGCACGTTGTAGATCTTTAATTATTGTTTCTACTAGATTTTTGTCTAGAAATATTGCATTAGTTATTTTATCTGTAGTCCTTTTTAGTACAGATGATAGTTTCTCTAACATAGATTTTGGAGACTGTAGAGGGTTAATAAACTTGTGGTTTTTTATGATATTTCTTTAAGATTTTGTCTAAAACTAAGATAGCTTCTCGTGGATTTATTGTATAATTTTTCAAGTTTTTTCTATATATTGGAAGATTGCTTAAGAATTTTTTTATTTTTATAGGCGAAATCTTTTCGGAATATGTGCCTAGTTGTGATTTTTTTAGAAATATTGCGTTAAATGTTTGCTCGAACTGGCCTTTTAGAGGAATTGCAAAATAAGGTTTTTTTAAATAAAGAGCTTCGGAAATTAAAGAGAAACCTGCAGAACCTATTATTGCTTTGCAGTTTGCCAGGTCTTTTATAAAATTCTGACTTGGATTTTTAAATTCTATATTCTTTATTTTTTCTGACTTGTCTTGTCCGTAAATTATAAAGTTTTCTGGAATTGATTTTAGTATATGTGGAAGATTTTGGCAGGGTTTTGATAAATAGACTAGAATATAGTTTTTTATTTTAGGCTTTAATGCTGTTATTTCCTTTCTTAATATTGGCGAGACAATGTGAGTGTTTTTATGGGTTGGTTTTGTTTTTTTGAATGAAAGGACAATGAATTCATCTGCCTTTGGTACGCAAGATTTTATCGTAATTTTTGCTATGTGATAAGAAACGCGATATCTCTTTGGGATTTTAGTTTTTGTGTTTGTTAGTAGGTGCTGGTTGTCTATACTTATTAGAGGAAGTTTATACAAATAAGCTATTATTGGAGTTATTAATTCCATATCTGAGATGCAAATTTCTGGAGAAAATTTGTCTATAGCTGATTTTATTTTTTTGAAATTTTTAAAATCTTTAAATAGGTTTTGCATGCTTTTGAACATAGTTTTATGCAGAGACAATTTTTCTTTTTCGTAAATTACTGAAATGCCTTCTGTTTTTACTGTATTAGACTTTTTTAGGACTTCATAGGCCTTGCCGTAGGTTATTATTAGAATTTTATGTCCTTGATTCTTCAAATGGGAAATTATTTCTTTCGCCCTTGAGCTGTGGCCGTAGCCTTCTCCGCAAACACCGTAAAGAATTCTCATTTTATATTAAAGAAAGGTTTGTTAATAAATTTGTGGATTGAGGGAGAATTTATAAATTCAAAAGATATTTTTATGTAATGAACTTAGATCAGATTATTCTTGGAATTATAATTTTAGTATTTGTTATATTTTTTGTTCTTTATATAATTAAGATGATGAAAGGCAAGATAGATATTCAACTTGAAAAATTTGAATATACTTCTGGCGAAAATATTAAAGGCATAGTTACTTTAAAATTAAAAAAGGAAGTGGAAGCAGAAGAGCTTAGAATAGGAATTTTAGGTGAAAGAAAGCAAAGACTTTATGGAAAAACATCCACTACTACAAAGGATATTATTTACGAGTTTAAAAAAGCCATAAGCGGGGAAAAAATTTATCCTGCAAGAGAGAGTAAGTATGAATTTGACTTGAAGATTCCGAATCAAATTGCCAGTAAAATAAATACTGGGAATGCTTTAGTTGATACAATGGTCAATTCCGTGCAGAGTTTTGGAGGCCTAATTAAATGGTATATTATTGCGGAATTAGAAGTAAAAGGATTTAATCTTAAAAGAAGAGTTCAGATTAATATAACTTGAATTTTTTTGAATAAATTAAATAAGGTTATTTAAACTTATTTAATGATGGTTTTATTTATATAGGTATGGAAAAGTTTATTAAGGTTATTTAACTTTATTTAATGTTTAAAAAAGAGGAGATTAAATGGCTTTAAAGACGTTCAATATAGATGATAGATTGTATAAAGAATTTTCTGCTTATTGCAAGAAACATGGAATGAGCATGAGTAAAAAGATAGACAATTTTATTAGAGAGGAATTGGAAAAATTAAAAGTAGGAATTAAAAGTATTGAAAGGAAAGTGAAGAATTCTATAGGAGACGGAGAGCATTCTTTTAAGAAGTATTGTTAATTTCAAAATGCTTGTTTTGATCAATAGCATCTTGATCACAAGAGAAACTCTGTTTCTCTGTGCAGAAAAATCCATAAAAGATTTTTCATGCATCCCAAAGTCCAACGAGAAAACTAAAGGACTTTTTGATTTTAAAATAAATAGCAAGGTTTAAATATAAGTTATACATGTATAACTTATGGAGAAAATAAATGCCACGATAAAGAAATGGGGCAACTCATTTGGAATTATATTGCCTAAGGAAATAGTTAATACTGAAAATTTAAAAGAAGGGAACGAAATAGAAGTTTTAATAAGTTCAAAGAATAAAACAAGAGCTAAGGATATTTTTGGAATTTTGAAGGGAAGGATTAAAAAAGATACTGCTGAATTGTTAAAAGAGGTAGATAGGGATTTTGAAGGAGATGAGTAATGTTTATTTTTTTGATAGTTATGCTATTATCGAACTTATAAAAGGGAATCCAAATTATAATTTTGTTAGAGAGGACATTATTGTTACTAGTACTATGAATTTGGCAGAAGTTTATTATTCTTTACTTCTTTCTGATAGAAAAGAAACGGCAGATTTAATTTTGAAAAAGCTTAATTTAGAATTTTTAGATATAAATTCTGAGATAGCCATAGAATCTGCTAGTTTTAGATATAAAAATAAGAAATTAAAACTGTCTTATGTGGATTGTATAGGTTATGTTCTCGCTTTAAACAATAATCTTATTTTTTTGACAGGCGATAAGGAGTTTGAACATTTTGAAAATGTCAAGTTTGTTAAAGCATAAAATCCTATTTTTTATTTATCCTAAACCGAGATGTTTAAGAATTTCCTTTTTCGTGAAGGGTGTAAGATCAGAGTATTTTTGGCCTGTGCCTAGGAAATAAATTGGCTTTTTTGTAACATACGATACTGACAGAATTGTTCCTGCTTTTTCATCAACATCAGCTTTACTTAGAATTATGCCGTCTATATCTATTGATTCGTTGAATGCTTTTGCCTGCTCGGTTGCATCATTTCCTGTTATTGATTCGCCTACAAATATTTTTAGATCAGGCTTTGATACTTTGACTATTTTTTCCATTTCTTTTATTAAATTTGATTTTGTATACATTCTTCCTGCAGTGTCTATAAGAAGGACTTTGATTTTATGGGCTTCTGCATATTTTTTTGCATCAAATGCTACTGCTGCAGGATCTGCCCCATATTGATGCCTTATTATTGGGACGTTTAGCTTTTCAGCGTGCTTTTCTAATTGTTCTATGGATGCTGCTCTGAATGTATCTGCTGCTGCTAAGACGCAAGATATTTTATTTTGTTTTAAATAATTGGCAAGTTTTGCTATAGATGTTGTTTTTCCTGAACCGTTAATTCCTACGAATATTATTGTATAGACTCCTAACTTTTTGTTTATTGATTTTATTAAGTCGGGAGGTTCGAATAATAGATTTAGAATTGTTTCTTTTAGAGATTTAACAATAGTTGATTCAATGTTTGATTTTTTTATTTCTATACCTACTAAGTCTTTTGATAATTCATCGTGGATTTTTTCAACTACATCTAAAGCAACGTTATTTTCAAGCAAGATTATTTCTAGTTCTTGAAAGAGATCGTCGAATTGTTCTTGAGATAACGTAGAAGTTGAGAGTTTAGAAGCAAGTTTTGAGAAAAAACCTTTTTCTTCTATTTTTTTAGATATTTTTTTTTCAGGCTCTTCTTTTTTTATTTTTATTTTTTCTTCAACTTCTACTTCTAATTTGGGTATTTGGGCTATAGGGACTAATTCTTTCTTTATTTTTTCTTCGACTTCTTTTTTTCCCTTTTTTGGTTTTTCTTCGGGTTCTTGAGTTTCAAGTATTGTTTCTTCAAGTTGTTCAAGCTGAGATTGTAAGCTTTCGTTTTTCGTTTTTGCGGGTTTTGTTTCTTCTTGTTTTTCAGGAATTATTTCATCTTTCTTTTTTTTAGAGAATATTTTTTTTAGGAAACTTTTAGATTCTTTAGGTTTTTCAGATAATTCTGGAGATTCTGTCCATTCTTGCATGCTTTGGATAGGTTCTTCTTGTGTTTGATTATCTTTTTCTGTTTGCTTCCTTTCTTTTTTTCCCTTTTTTGGTTTTTCTTCGGGTATTATTTCTTTTATTGGTTCTTCTTTTTTCTCTTCTGGTTTTTTAAACCAAGAGGTTAATTTTTCTTTTAATGAGTTAAACATATTTCTGAAGAGGAAAGAAGGTTTATAAATTTTGATAGTATGTTAATATATGCAAAAAAGAAATTATTTTATTTTTTTAATTATTTTTGTTGTGATTTTATCTTTAGTTTTCCTTTTTTTACATAGTGATAAGGAAACAAATAAGACGGAGAATAATAAGAGTATCTTCTCAGAAAAGTACGAAGTCAATTTTGATATAAACAAATATCCTGCTCCATCTGATAAAAGAGATAAAGAAAATGTTCCGGATGATGTTTGTGTTGCTTGTGCTGGTGGCGAACATTATATTGCATATTATAAAGGAGTATATAGCAATAATCAAAACACGACGATTGCCTATGATAAATATTCAAGTTGTGGATGCGGTAAATATTGGGAGAAAGACGGATATTTTGTTTATGTAAATGAGAATTTTAAAAAAGTTTCAGAGAAAGGATTAATTGAATATATAAAATTATATAACTCCTCCTGTAACGGCTGTTTAGAAAAATATGCTTTTTATGGAGATTGAATTAATTTAGTTTTATTTTATAATGGAAGACTTTATCATAAGGGATTTTCCAAGAACAGGCTTCTTTTATTGATGATTTTTTCATGATTTTTCTAAAGAGTCTTATTGAATTTCCATGGGCAGAGATTGCGACATTTATTTTATCTTTTTTCATTAGTTTTTTTAGGCTTGCAATAAATGAAGAGACGCGTTTTTCTACATCGGCGAAGCTTTCTCCCTTTGGAGGACGTTCATAAAAATTTCTATGAATTTTGTTAAATGATTTTAAGCCATGCTTTTTTATGTAGTCTTCATGAGTGGTTCCGTTTAATAATCCATAGTTTCTTTCTATTATTTTATCGTCTTTTTTTAGTATTTTGCATTCAGGATGATATTTTAAGACTTCTTTTAGTGTTTGTTTTGAGCGTTTTAGTTTTGTGTAAAAAGCGACTTGGAATTTTTTACTTTTCAGTTTTTTTGCTATTATTTTTGCTTGTTTTTTCCCTAGCAGAGTTAGTGGAGGATTATGGGTGCCTGTGAATCTTTTATCTCGATTATAAGTTGTTTGTCCATGACGGAATAAATAAATATGCAGAGTTTTTACCATTTTTTATTATAAGATGGGGGCGTTTTTATATGTATTGGGGATTTGAATAAGAAGAGGTTTTTTCACTACAGCTAATTTTATAAGCACGTTATATTAAAGAATTATATGCTTACATATAATGATTTGTATGAACTTTTGAGAAAAGAGAAATATTCAGAGACTTTACAGCCTGTTGACAAGAGTTTTTTGGTTGATTTTTCAGAATATATGAAGAATTTGAGAAAGGAAGCTAATGTTGAAAGCGACTTATTCTCTAATTCTGCTAGTGATAGTAAGAAGCAGTTGGAGAATTCTATAGCTATTTTTAAGGGGCTTATATTACGGAGAAAGAAGAAATTGCTGCAGTTGGTTTTTGTGGCTGCTGAGACAGGTATTATGAAGAGAGATTATGAAAATATGTTTGACTTTGAGAAGAAGACTTTTGATAGTTTTGTTAAAGCTTTAGAAGAAGGAGATAAGTCTCTTTCTTTAATTTTGAATGGAAGACAGGACAATATTTCAGCTTATAAAATGATTATTTTTAATGAGAATATTGAACAGTTTGTTGATATGGGTGGCAATGTAATTGGACCATTTAAAAAAGGAGATCTTGTTAATTTAGATGGGAAAGTTTGTGATATTCTTGTTTCTGGTGGCAAGGCTATTTTCGTGGATGAGTAAATTATTGATTAAGAGCAGGAGCGAGAATTTATATATAATAAATACTTAAAGTAGATATGGATTTCAAACCAACTGTTCTTAAAATTATTATTTCATTAATTTTGGGAATTCTATTAGGTTATTTGGTGTTCGGATTGATATTGAATGTATATCCAAATTCAATTGATAGAAATGTAATCAAAATTTATCCTAATTTTAGTTCACTTTGGATTTTTTATATAATAACTATGATTATTGTTTATATAGTCTATAGTTTAATCCAAAAGAGAAAATAATTCTCGAATCTTTAGAGAATGAAGAAACTAAAAATTAGTTTTAGCCGTAAAGAAATGTGCCTATAACTATCAAAGCGTCTAAAACTATCCAGATTGCATAAGTGAAGATTAATGGCTTGTACTTGTGGATTACACCATAGATCAACCAAAAGAAAGCAACTAGGAGGTAAGAAGTCCATGAAATTATAGATACTCCAGCAGCGTTTTTTTGTATCCAGATTGTTGTTAATTGAGGAATTGTTATTATTGGACTTAGTATTCCTGCTATGTAAATTAAATTGTCTATAAGCTTTTCTTCATTATGTTTATTGAATGTAGTCATCTTTTTTTAAGGCGATTAGAAATATTATTATTGTTAGAACGATGAATATCGTTGGGAAAAAGGAGATTATGAAAAGATTTGTAGATTGCTCTTTATAGGCTGGCGATAAGAGAATTTCCTTTTCTGTTGTTAAGAAGAATGAGCCTAAAATATAACATGTTAGGGATATAATTATTAGAAATAGTTTGTTTTCGTGCATTTATTTCATATGTTTTGGAGTTATTTAAGATTTTGGTTTTTTGTTAAATTGCTATTCTTTCTTTTAAAGTTTAATGCCAGGGAATTCATACAATAGCGTTTTCCTGTTGGATTCGGGCCGTCGTTAAAAACATGGCCTAAATGGCTTTTACATTTTTTACATTGGACCTCGATCCTTTTCATAAATAATGAACCGTCTTCTTTTAGATCTACTGAATTTTTTATTGAATCAAAGAAACTTGGCCAGCCTGTGCCTGAATCGAACTTTGTTTCCGAAGAGAAGAGCTTATTTCCGCAGGCAGCACAATGATAGAAGCCTGTTTCTTTATTGTGGAGAAGTTTTCCTGTAAAAGGTAATTCTGTGCTTTTTTCTCTAAGTATTTTGTATTGTTGGGGTGAAAGTTTCTTTTTAAATTCTGATTCTGATTTTGGGATTTTTGATGGCATTTTTTAAAAGCCTCTAGAGGGATTCGAACCCCCGACCTTTAGTTTACAAAACTACTGCTCTACCCCTGAGCTATAGAGGCATAATAAGAAGGGATTTTTATGGGTTAAAAATGTTTTGTTTTTAGAAAGAGACAAATCTTAAATAGGGTTGTTTATTGATTTCTTTGGCGGTCTCATAGTCTAGTGGTAGGACATATCTTTGACGTGGATAGGGCGGCAGTTCGATTCTGCCTGGGACCATTATGATTTTTACTTAGTAACTAAGTAAGTTAGTTATTTAGTTAATAAGAAAGGTTTTTATAGTGTTTTGCATGTATTTCTCTGTTTTTTAAAGAGGAAATAATGAAGAAGTACTTACTTTTAATAGAAGATGAAAAGATATGGGAAGAATTTAAGAAAACTATAGATAAAGATATTAATAGCGAAATTTTGGATTTAATAAAAGATAAGATTAAGGAAAGTAAAGGAGGCAAAAAATGAATTCTGGTGAGAGAAAAGGGCAGATGACTATTTTTATTATTGTTGCAATAGTTATTGTCGTTTTAATAGTAGTTTATTTTACAGTTAGAGGGCAGATTGGAGTTCAAGGAATCCCTGCTGAGGTTAAACCGGTATTTGATTATTATGAAGAGTGTATTAAATTTGAGACAAGTGCTGCTATACAGTTAGCTGAAAGTCAGGGAGGATATGTTAATGTACCTGATTATAAACCTGGAAGTGAATATGCTCCTTTCTCTTCGCAATTGAATTTCTTAGGATTTCCAGTACCTTATTGGGTATATATTTCTGGAAATGGTTTGATTAAAGAGCAAGTGCCTTCAAAGCAAGAGATGGGGGATGGAATTGGTAACTATGTTGAAGAGAAGATAAAAGATTGTGATTTTAGCGAATTTTATTCTCAGGGGTATGACATTAAATTAGGAGAGCCTAGAGCTAAAGTTGTAATTGATAATACTAAAGTGACTGTTAATGTTAATTCTGATTTAGTTGTTAGCAAAGGAGACAGTGTTGGAAGAATGAGCGAGCATAATATTCAAGTAGATAGTAAGCTTGGTAAGTTTTATGATTTGGCTAGGAAAATATACGATAAGGAAAGAGAGAACGCGATTTTTGATACATTTGGAGCAGATGTTTTAAGGTTGTATTCGCCTGTAGATGGAGTTGAAATAAGCTGTTCTGGAAAAGTTTGGAAAACTAATGAAGTTATTGGAGATTTAAAGAATGGTTTAGAGGCTAATATGGCTGCTATTAAGTTTAAGGGGAACTATTATAAGATTAATAATGAAAAAAATAAATATTATATTGTTGATTTAGGGCAAAATGTGGATGAAAATGTTAATTTGATTTATTCCAAAACAATGCCTACAAAGGTTGAAATTAATGGCGAGGGTGTTGATAATGAATTGATGATCGCTTCTCCTGTCGGAATTCAAGAAGGCTTAGGAATTTTAGGATTTTGTTATTCTCCTTATCATTTTGTTTATGATCTAAGTTTCCCTGTTTTAGTTCAGATTTATGATAATAATGAAATGTTTCAATTTCCTATAGTTGCTATTATAGACAAGAATGTTCCTAGAGAGGCTGCATTTTCTCAGTTAGAACAGGAGCCTGGAAGCGAATTCGATTTATGTGAATTTATGACTCAAGATGTTCAAGTTAATCTTTATGATGTTGATTTGAAAAATATTGATGGGAATATTAGTTATCAATGCTTTAATCAGAAATGTAAATTGGGAGAAAGTATTAATGGTAAGTTTGTAGGAAAAGCGCCTGCATGTTTGAATGGAGAATTATTAGTTAAAAGAGAAGGATTTGCTGATAAGACTGAAGCATTTTCTAGTAATAGTCAGAATAGTGTTGATGTCATTTTGGATAGAGTTTATAATGTGGATCTTGATTTGAAAGTTGGCGGTAAGAGCTTAGATGGGACAGCTATTGTTTCATTTACAGATAATAATGGAAAAAGTGTTAGTACTTTACTGCCAGATGTTTCCAATGTAAAATTATCTGAAGGAGATTATGATGTTACAATTTATGTTTATGGGAATTCTAGCATTACTATTCCTGCTAGTAAAAAAACGCAATGTCAAGATATACCTAGATCTGGAATTTTAGGATTTTTTGGAGGAAGTAAGGAGGAATGTTTTGATATAAATATTCCTGAAACTAAGATTGATTATGCTTTAAGAGGAGGAGGAAAGGCGAAAATTTATCTTTTACAAGATCAATTACAGAAAGGAAAGTTGAGTATTGAAGTTGATGAATTGCCTGTACCCAAATCTTTAGAAAGTCTTCAATATAATTATGCTTCATTTGAAGGTATGGGGGTTAGTATAGAATGATTAACAAAAGTTTTATTTTTATGGTTTTTGTTATTGTATTTTTGGGTTTTGTTAGTGCGCAAGTTGGAGGAAGTTTTTCACAATCTGTGACTTATCAGCCTAGACCTAGTTTTCAGGCAATATATGGGCCGGAAAATATTAATACTTATTGGCCTATTCTTGGGAATAAAGATACTTGTCAGGCAAGACAAGATTTATTGCTACAAATTTCCCCTGCTGGATGTACGCCTACGGTTGTAAGAAGTGATTTGCTTGCTGAACAGAATGTGCCTGTATTTTGCCAGATTGATGCTTTGCAGATTAATCCTTTAATAGACATAGACAGAATAAAGGGAATTCGATTTAGTGGTAAGTATCCTAATGAAGTTGTTGCAGCTGGTTTCCATCCTGCTAGAGCAGCTTTAAGGTCTAGAGATAAATTATTAGGAAGTCCTTTAATTAATAATATAGGATATGTTGTTGTAGTATTAAAGAAGAACCCTGTTGAAAAGAATCTTCCGGATTTTGTTAATGTTAATTTAACTTCTCAGATTGATTATGAAGCAGGAAATAGTTTTGGTGTTGGGAAAGCTGAATTTTTGCTGGAACCTACAAGCGATAGTGATTGGGATAGTAGTGAACAAAGATTTAAGCAAAGTTTTTGGAATGGAAGATATTTTGCTAGATTGGAGAGTGCAGATCCAAATTTTGCTGTTGTTTCAATATATAGCGGAGATAAGAAAATAGCTACTAGAAAAGTTGAGAGAGGCAAGACATCGGATTCTATATGGGTGCCTGGAGCTTATTGCAGAGCAGGAGTGCAGATTGCTTATGATGGACTTGTGACTGCGGAGAATAAAGCAATTATAAGTTTAAGTGACGATAAAGGAACAAACACTATTGATGTATATGATGGAAGCAAATTTTTAGATGATAAATGCAGTGTTGATAAAGTTGTTATAAACGGAGATAATGAAACAGGATTTGTTAATATTCGATGCAGTGGCGGGCAAAAAATAGAGCTTAGATTGGGAGAGGTTTTAAATGGAGTTGCTACAACTAATAGTAAATTATATTTATCTGATAATTATAATACTAATAATAAAATAGATTCTTATATTGATTCTGAAAAGAAGAATAAGGCAGGATTTAATTTTAAGGATAAGAGAGTTTATGTGGAACTGACTTATAAAACTCCGTCAGGTATAGAGAGCATAGATAATAGAGAAATTGGGAAAATTGATGATATAGGGCTTATTTCGATTCCTAAAAATGACTTTGATGTTGCAATTAGTGCACCAGGAGTTTTTGTTTCTGATTTTATTAAGAATTCTTACGACCTAATTAATGGGGCAAAGATAAACGGCAAGGAAATTAATCTTAATTCATTAAAAAATTCTAATATTGTAACTAATAGCGAATTAGACAATAAATTCAATGACGCTGTTGATGCTTTAAGTAAAATTGTAGATGAATATCCAGCTGAGAAAGAGAGAAATGTTGAAGGAAGCCAGAGATGGGGAGAGATGGCTTTAGTTAGAGCTATTGGGCTTTCTGAATTGTTAGGAAAGGATAGCAAGAGAGCAGAATTATTGAGGCAATTTATTGAGAAATATCCTGATTCTACATTTGCAGCTAAGTATAGATATGATTTTGGAAAGTTGAGTGGAAGTGACTTTTCTAAGGCTGGTGGAGTTATAAATGTGGATAATAGGTTTTATAATATAAGACTTTTGAATTTAGAAAAGCCTAAAAAACATTCTAATGCTGATTTTGCTTTGACTGGAGCACAGGCAAATAGTGTTAATGTGAGACTAACTGAATCTGCTAATTTAAGTGGGGGAGGAGTGGGAAGTGTTGACAGTATAAGATTGGACAGTATAAGCAGCGAGGATAATGTTAGAGCTACGGTAAATTGTAAAGGTGAAAAGGGAGCAGGAGGAGAGTATAGTATTAAGTCTAGTTCAATTAATTTGAAATTAAATGATGAGGCGACTAAAATTTGTGATAAAGCATATATTAGACTAAAGAATGTTCAAATCGAGCGAATTGCTAAAGTCAGACTATTGCCTCAGGAACAAGGTACAAAGACAGAAACTAATGTGACAGTTAATATAGGCATTGAGAAAAGAGATATTAAATTGTCGCCTGATAAAACAGAAGAATTAATTGATAATTTGAATAAGAGTATTAAAAAATGGGAGAATATTAATGAGAAATTAGGGCAGGTTGTGACTGGATTGAAAGGTGCTTGTTTTGCAACTGCCGGAGTTTTAACTGTTAAGAACTTTTTGACTGGAATTGGAGGAGAGGCACTTGCGAGACAGAAAGTCATGCCTTCTTGGAGTGCTAAATGCAGTGATTTAGTGAGTTCTGGAAAATTTAAGAGTTTGGATGCTTGTTATTTAGCTAATTCTGATGCGATAGATAAAGATGTTAGTTCTTCGAACGAAGCTGTTAATCAAACTAATAAAAGAATAGATGATTTAGAGAAGGGTTATGTTGAGAAAGATGGGATTTTCGGGACTAGTCATGTTGATAGATCAAAAGCAGCTGTTGCTTATTGTAATGATTTAAAGACAAGATATGGGGAAAGAGATGTGAAGGTTAAGGAAGGAACAAAGAAATTGAAAGATGTTTTAGGAGAGTGTGAAGATGGGTATAATAAACAGGGACTTTATGGATATAATGAATTAAGAGAGATAGAATATAATCTGATAATACAAGATAAAGGCATTTCTGAAAGCGTGAAGAGTAATTCCAATAAAGTTTTGCAAAGCAGCTATGATCAGATTATAGACAATAAAAATAGATATACTCAAGTTGAGGTTGCTAAGCAGGATAAGAGTTCAGGATTGCCTTCGCTTATTGTTGCTACAGGTAGTGTGCAGAAGAATGTTGTTGGTGAAGTAGTACCTGTTAGTGGAGTTAAGAATGATAAATTAAAGTCGGTTGTCGGCGGCGATGTTGCACATTTATCAAGAATTAATGTTTATAGCACTCCTCCTTCTAAAGAAAAAGACGGCAGCGATGTAAAAGGATTTGATGGAGGTAATTATATTCTTGGATTGAAGAAAAATAGCGAGGGATTTTATGATATAGGAAAAGTAATAAAGGAAAATAAAGATGGGACTTTTACTGAATTGCCGCACGATGAGGCATCTAGATTTTCATCAACATATGGAATTGGGAGGATAACTTCTGCTGAGAGTGTTAGTTATATTAATCCTTATAAAAATCCTGAAGTTAGGTATTATGAAAGAGAGCCGTATAAAGGGATGCCTGCTATTGTACCTGTTGATGTTAGAGAAGGATGGTATGCCGCTACAAGACAGACATTACCTGCTTTTGGAGGTATAGGTGCATTTGATGCAAGCGGCAGAGTAACAAGCTTTTATTTATGTAATGTTGGGTCTAATGGACTAGAACAGTTTTTTGAAGGATATGGCGACGATATTTGTCAATTAATTAATTTGAATACAGGACAGCCATTAGGATTTTTCCCTGGTTTGAGCGAGACAGAAGCTAAGAAAAGAGTTGGACAGGCTGTTCAAGCTATACAGGATGCGGCTAATCAGTATGGAAAAAAAATTGTTAGTGTTAATGGAAAAGATTTTGGCGTTGGGAGTCCTGCTGCTAATATTCCGTCTACTCAGTGCCAGAACTTTATGTCGCCAAAAGAGTGTGCTTTATTGTTTAACGTATGTGATCCTGTGATATGTCCGAGTTCTAGATGTGATTTTGGAGGGAAGTTTCCAGTTGCTGATGTTGTACAGACTGGAATTATTGGAAGTACATTATTATGCTTGCCTAATTTTGTTGGTTTAGGAGGAGATGTCGCTATACCTGTTTGTTTGACTGGAATACATGCAGGTATAGAAGGGTTTGTTTCGATATTGAAGAATCATAGAGATTGTTTGCAAGAAAGTCTTGCTACAGGAAAAACTGTAGGTATATGTGATCAGATTTATTCTGTTTATTTATGTGAATTTTTCTGGAGACAGATTGCGCCTGTTGCTAAGGTAATATTGCCTAAGATAGTTGAAGTTGCTTATGGACAAGGAACTAAAGGAGGAGGGGAATATCTAAGTGTTGGGGCAGCATGGCAGAGTATGCAGGATTCTGTAAGTTATTTCACTCAGATCTATGCTGTTAATTCTGTAAAAGCATTTCAAGCTAGAAGTGTTGAAGAAGCTGGAGCACCTTTCTGTAAGGCATTTATTTCTGCGAAAGCTCCTACTTCATTTAAGACCCTAGTACAACCTGATAGTCCACCGCAATTTAGTGCTTGGTTTAGTGCAACTAAATTTACAGATGCAACTGTGCCTGCGACTTCTCAGTATAAAGTATTCTATCATATTTTTGCTGGCAAAGATCAAGGTATTTATTTCAGTGTTTATTTGAGAAATCCTCCTGAGTCGGGATATTATACTTTGCCTGCAACAATTGCTGTTGCTTCTGGATTTGTGGGGAAGGGACAGTATGCTACTGAGAGCAAGGACTTTACAGCTCCTGAAGGGTATAAAGAATTGTGCGTGAGAGTTAATGATAAAGAGGAATGCGGATTTAAAGAAGTATCTACAAGTTTTGCTTTGAATTATTTAAGTGATAAATATTCACAAAGTGAATTGCAGCAGAGAGATATTAAGAGTGAAAGAGAATGTGTTAGTGGCAGTCCTAATTTAGCGCCTGTTGCTTTGAGCGCAAATATACAGGCAGGAGCAGAAGAGGCTTTGCTGCCTCAAGTGTCTGATAGAGGAATTGTTAGAATATGTTCTAGTAGAAATCCAGGAAGCCAGACTGATCCTGCAAGGTTTGTTGATATGGGATATTGCGACGATCAGAAAATTAGATGCTGGCTTGATAAACAGAGCATTAAGAATGCGATAACTGACAACAATAAAGGCGTTAAAGACGCTACTTTGCAAGATATTGAATCTAAACAGAGAGCAGATTTAGCTCAGAAGGGAATTATTGTTGGAGATGATGTTGCTGCTGCTGAAATTAAAGAATTGAAGAATGTTGTTGATTCAGTTAGACATGCAGATAAAATTGTAGATAGTGATGTGAGCCAGGCATTAGTTAGATTAGATGCTTTGTTCAATAGAACTATTTTGAATCATCAGAAAGCTAATATTCTTTATTTGATTGGAGATTTGAAAGGAGTTGTTGTTGAAAAAAACGTTAGGACGAACAAAGTTGAGGAGAGTAAGAAAGCAGGAGCTGCAGATATTAGTGTTGTGGACAAGCCTAGTGTGACAACGCCGACACCACAGCCTAGCGCAAGTGGTCAAGCAACTTATTCTTTAAATAAGATTTATAATGGAGATATTAATTTGGAGTTAATTGAAACTAAAAACGGAGATAAGGTAACCATTTTAACCATTGAAAAAACTAAGATTTATCCAGTTGGAAAAGGCAGTTCAATTATTATAGGAAGAGTTAACCCTTTAGGAAATGGAAATTATGAAATAAAATTGTATGCAGATAAAGATTTTGAAACTTTTAGAGATTATTTCTTCGATAAAGAGATAAAGGATGAGAACCTTCTTAAGTTATATTATAAATTTAAAGATGCTATAATTGATGGAAAGGATATTATATTTCATTAATGCGGGAAGAAGGATTCGAATCAAAACCTCCAGCGGGTTTTGTATCCAGCAACCGTCAAATCTTTCAGATTTAACATGATCTACGATCATGAAATGTGGGAAGAAGGATTCGAACCTTATGCACAATAGTTAGAATCCTTCAAATAATCCCATTTTTAATAGGATAAATGCGGGTGGAGGGATTTACCCCAGTACCCGCAACTCTTCGAGTATGCGGGAAGAAGGATTCAGAAATACAAGCTTTCTTTGTAAAGAAACCTTCTATTAGTTCAAAGAAACAATCAGCTGTTGTTCTGCAACAGTTGTCTAGCGTATGCACAATTCGCTTCTCGAATTGAAAGGATTCTAGAATCCTTAATGCGGGAAGAAGGATTCGAACCTTCGAAGGCACTAAGCCACTTGGTCCTAAGCCAAGTCCATTTGACCGCTCTGGCATCCCCGCATTGATTTTGGAAAGAGAAATAGGATTTTAAAGATTTGCTTTTGAAAGAAGACTTTCTAGAATCTATTTTATGCTGCTTGTTTAGATTTTTCAGCTGGGCTGACTTTTGATTTTATTCGGTCTTCAAGCTTTAATTTATCAATTAATTCCTTGTAACGATTTCTAATTGTTACTTCTGTAATGCCTGCGACGTCTGCAACTTCTCTTTGAGTGCGTTTTTCGTCGTTAAGAAGGGAGGCTACATAAAGAGCTGCTGCAGCGATTCCTGCTGGACCACGACCAGATGTTAGCTCTACGATGTCTGCTTTTTTGAGAATTTTTAGAGCATCGTTTTGAGTTTTTGGAGTTAAATGAAGGATTGAAGCAAATCTTGAGATGTAATCTTTTGGAGAACTTGGAGTTACTTTGATTTTTAGTTTTCTTACAATAAAACGATAAGTTCTACCTATTTCTTTTCTTTCTACGTCTGAGGCACCTGCTATTTCGTCTAATGTTCTAGGAATATTATAAGAACGACAGGCTGCATAGATACAAGCAGCTATAACTGACTCCATTGATCTACCTCTGACTAAGCCTCTTTGTAGAACATAATTATAGATTCTCGATGCTTCATCTCTAATTACCGATGGAAGGCTTAGGAATGAGGCTACTCTTCTTAGTTCGGCCATTGTTAGTCTAAGATTTCTTTCAATAGAAGTTTAGACTCTTTCTTGCCATTTTTTTAGACGAAGGAATTTACGAGTTTGACCTGCTTCTAGTTTGTAAATATCTGAGATTTCACCGACGTTAGTTGTTAAACCCTTGTCGTATTTTTGCATCGAGATTGGGGCGCCACCTCTGCCTTTTTTTTCTGATTTATCAAACTGGCCGCCTGCATCCTGGCCTGTATCAACCATTTTTTCTTCAATAATAAGGCCACAGTCATTACAGCTTATTTCTCCTTTTTGGTCGTCGTAGGTAAGGTTTACACTTCCACATTCAGGGCATCTTTTTACGTAGGTCATAGAATTTTTGGGGGAAAGATTTAAAAGATTTACTATTCTAGGGTATATAAAGCTTTCGCTTTTTTAGTTTTGTTTTCGACGAGAACTTTATTCTACAAGTATTGCATTAACTTGTCCTTCTTGGGTTGGACGATTTGTTATTTTTGCCTTTCCTAAAGGAGTTTCTATTATTGCGCCCTTTAACAAGCGATTTTCTCTTGCTAAGAAACGATTTTGAGGGGTCTCAAATACATTTTTTATTTCTGTTTTTTGGACTTTTCCCTTAACTAGAAGATTTACAGAGTTTGCTCTTAGTAAAATTGTCTTTATTTCTCCGCCTCTTGTTCTTATTTTTTTTCTTTTAGTTTCACCTAAGATTACTTCTCTTTGCTGATTTTTTCTTTCATATAGTTTTTTCTTTTTGAAAGCATGATATTTGCCTCCAGTTATTTTTCTTCCAAAGTTCATGGATAAAGAGAAAAACTATGCTTTAAATAGTTTTTTGTTTGTTATTTTTTGTTAAAATTTTCTTGTAGAATAAAATACAAAGATCCAGAGATTATGGTATCGTGCAAACGCAAAGTTTAAATATGGATGTGATGAGATGCAAGTATGGTTAATGGAATTGAAAGACCTTTGGACCTGTTAAATCAGGCTAAAGGAAAAGAAGTTTTGGTCCAATTAAAGGGCAATCAACAATTTGTTGGAACTTTAATGGCGTTTGATATGCATATCAATGTCGCATTAGACAATGCTAAAGAAGTTGTTGATGGGGAAGTCAAGAAAAATATAGGATTGACTTTTTTAAGAGGAGATACAATAATTTATATTTCGCCTGCTTCTACTTCGGCTAGATAATTAAATTGTTATACGATTCACTTTATCTTATAAATCTTGTAGACTTGCCAATATTTTCTCGGTTTTCTTATTATTGCAATATTGTCAAATTTCAAATTGAAATTTGGTTTTGATTTCGAGATATATTTCCAAATTTTCTTAAAGTTTTTAGAAGCATTACTATAAATTAAAGTGATATGAAATTTCTCTTTTTTGTCAAGTTTATTCCATTTTAACCATGAAATTTTATCTAATCTTTTTATTAATTCCCTATATATTTCTATTGCTTTTTTTGAAAAATTTAATTGCAGATATATAACTTTTTTATGAAAATTATTTATCTTCTTAATTTCTAATTTAGCTGGTTTTTGCTTTTTAACAAATTCTTTAATTATATCTTCAATTTCTTTAATTTTATTTGTTCTAAATGAATATTTTAATGTTGCATGCGAGGGAATTGGATTTTTTAACAGATAAGATTCATTAAATTTCTTTGCTAATTCTCTAACTAATTTTTTATGATATTTTTCTATCTTTCCTCTTATAAGATATACAATGGCATATTTCATTTTTAATAATTAAATTGTTATTGTTTGAAAATCTTTTGCTAAAGAAACGGATTTGAATATTTTTTTTGCTTCTTTTTCCATTTGTGATAGATTATGTTCATATCTTTGGGAAATATGAGTTAGAATTAAATGTTTGGCTTTTGCTTTTTTTGCTATTGTCGCAGCATCTGCGGTTGTTAGGTGTTTGAATTTTTCTGCTTGATCTTTGTCTTCTATACTGAATGAAGATTCTGTTATTAAGAGATCTGAATCTTTCGCTAGAGATATTGCATTTTGGTTTAATTTTGTGTCTAAGATTACTGTTACTTTTTTTCCTTTTTCAACATATGAAACTTGAGAGGACTTTATTTTTTTGTTATTGTATATTATGTCTTTGCCTTCTTGAAGAGATTTCAAAATTGGGGAATTTGGAAGTTTGAATTTTTTTAACTTACTTTTTTCTAATCTTCTTTTATCTTTTATTACAAATGAGTAGGCGTTCGATGGAGAGCTGTGAACCATTGATTTTGTTTCAATGTAAAATTCTGGATTGTCTATAAAAACTTTATTTTCTATTTCATGGACTTCTAAAGGGATAGTGATATTTACAAATTCTTTTAGGAGATTTATGTAATGTTTTGTTCCTTTAGGGCCGTAAATTTTTAAAGTTTTGTTATACTCTTGCATTGCTAGAGTTTGCAATAGCCCTAGAAGTCCGAATGTATGATCTCCATGCCAATGAGTTATCAATATACGAGTAAGCTTTGTTGGACTTAGGTCAATTGATTTAAATTGTCTTTGAGTTCCTTCTCCACAATCGATTAGTATATTTTCATTTTTATAAGAGAGAAGAATTGCAGAGTGGTTTCTTAATTTTGTAGGGATAGAGTCTGAAGTTCCGAGAAATGTAATTTTTATTTTTTCCATTTCTTTAAGAGGAAAAGGTAATTTATATAGGTTATTGATGGTTAAAGAGTATACATTATAGAGTAGAGAAAACTTTAAATACAGATTTTTGATATAGACTATATGGACAAATGGAGTGAATTATTATTGGGCTTGATTTTAGTTATAGTACCAATTGTAATTGCTTTTTATTCTCAAACTTGGGGAATGTGGAATTTTTGGAGTGCTGCTTGGACATTCTTTAAAGGAGGATTGTTCTGGGTTATTGTGATGATGGGCGTTTTGTTTATTCTTTTGGGAATTAGCGATTTGAAGGGATAAATATGGATTATCTTAAGGTTTTTGAAGAGGAATTAAAAGAGCAAGGATTAATTTATAAAAATTTTGGATATGATAATGCTGATTTTAAATCGCCAAATGTACATTTTATTATCATGAAACGTACATTTCTAGGTTGTTCTTTAGGAGAAAGAATAATTGGAGAGCTGATTTCTATACCTCCTTTAGATAAAGACTATCATACAAGCTGCCCATTGAGAATCCAGACTATAGATGAAAAACAAGAAGGAAGATTAGAGAGGTTTGCTAAATCTTATCAATCTAGATTAAATACAAGAGTTGAATTATTAAAGAAGAATCCGATAGATTATTATTGGGATGATTTTGAGGACTAATTTTTATAATTATTTTCTATTTTACAGTGTATCTTAAAAAGTTAGGTATTTTATTTCTTCTCGTAAATTTTTCTTTTTTAAGTAAGACGAAACTGCTTTTTTTGATTTTATAGGTAAGCTCCCAAAAACAACATTCTCTTCAATAAGAACATGAGGAGTATCTGAAGGACCTGAGAAATCAAATTTGTTAATGTCAATTCTATAGACTTTTATTTTTTGATCCTCACAAAGAGATTGGAGGCGATGTTCTAATCCAATGCCTAGTAAACTGTGAGTTTTAGCTAATTTTTTTAAATTCTGATGAATATAAAAATCTCTTCTCTCTATTGAAAGTTTTGGAAGATCTATATTTTCCCAATCTCCAAATTTTATTAAATCTTTTTTTTCTTTCTGAATTTCTTGATAAACCTCTAGAGCACTTTTATCTTTCCAAGATTTGATAAATTCTTCTTGAGTTACATCTCCGTGCAATAAAAGCCTAAAATAACCAGGGGCAACCTCTTCTATCAGCCGCATATCCTCTTTATAATAATTTACTTCTGTAGTTTTTACTCGAATAGATTGCCCGCTTCTCTTTAAATTTGCTAAATTAATTAATGTTGCGAATCCTTGATTATTGAGTCTAGGATTATAATTAAACATATATTCGCAAAATCCTGGAACTTTACTAGAGGGCATTGAAGCAAGCTCATCTAAAATAAGATTAATGTTTTCAACTGATGACTCCGTTATACCATCGGAAAAATAGGAAGTTATATTCATTTCTCTTCCTATAACTTCGCATAATTCTTTATAAATAACTACTGTTTTTTTAGTTCTTTCTTTTACTTTATCTTCAAAGTATTTGTCTTCTTCACTTTCATGTTCAGAACCAATAATATATACATTTTTCATAAAAAATTTAATAAGATTGGGTTTATAAATGTTTTTAGTTATAACTACTGAAAAGTTATACCTTTATTCATTTATCTAGAAACCTCTTCTAAACATTTAAATATTTTATTTTATAATAATTAATATATAGTTCTTTGATGTTTTTAATTAATGGCTTATTGTAGAATATGTGGGAAATATGAGTGTAAAGAGCATAGTATGTTTCTTGGGAAGGTTCGAAGTATAACTAATTTTTCTGGAAGTTCTCCGCCTGAAGTTTTTGTTGGAAAATGGAATTATCCCAATGTTTATGTTGGTATTTTGTCGCCAGAGGAGTATGGCAATACTAAGATTATGTCTAGTGCGGAAGAGTGGCATGATAAAAGACTAGGAATTAGAGACGTTGTTAATTTGAGGAATAAATTGATTTATGGGAGGACGCAGAATAATATAAGGAAAGTTTTGAATGGAAGCAAGTTTATGAGTGTTTTGCAGGAGGTTGCGATGACTTCTAAGTCTGTTGCGAGTGAATTTTTTTTGAAAAAACCTATTTCTAGGAATGATGAGAAAGAGAATAGAGTGCCTTTAATTGCTAATGCTGCTCCTGTTGAGAGTGTTAAATTGCAAGAGAATCCTAAAGTAGAGAAGAAGGTAGACTATTTAATTAATGATGTTGATGTGAAGTCCAGAGAGGCCTTATTTGAGTTGGAAGGGGCTGGCATTGATACATCTAGCATGATTAAATTATTGTCTGCGGGATTATTAGGAATGAAGAAAAATAGAAAATTAGTGCCTACTAGATGGAGTATAACTGCTGTCGATGATACCTTATCTAATAAAAAAATAGATAAAATTAAATATTTTCCTGAGATTTCCGAATATTTAGTATTTCATGATGAATATGTTGGGAATCATTATGAGATTTTATTGATTCCTAGATATTGGAGTTTTGAAGTTGTGGAGATTTCTATTAAAAGTTCTGGGATTTGGAGAGATCATGAGACTATATTTAAGAGAAAGAAATATGCAGAGTCTGTAACAGGGGCTTATTATGCTAATAGGCTGGCGGTGACTGAGTATTTGGAGAAAATTGGGAAACAAGCCAGTGTTTTTATTTTTAGAGAAGTTAGGCCTGAATATTATGCACCATTAGGAGTTGGAATTTTAAGAGAGACTACTAGATCGGCTTTTAAAAAAGAGGGTAAAAAGTTTGGGAATTTGAAGGAGGCTTTGGAAGATATACAGACAAGATTGAGAACTCCGATTGGAAGATATTTGCGTGAGAGTTTTTTGATGAAAGAAATGCAGCAGAAAAGTTTAAATGATTTTTAGATTAGATAAATTCCTTTTCTACTATCAAACATTGTTGCGTTGTCGGAGCTTTCAATTCAAACAAAAATTGTCAAATACCCCTGCTATAACGTACAGATAAAATCAAGTGTAGCATTTAAGCAAAAGACGAGAATGACTGGAAAAGTCATAACATTCACCAATAAGTTTTTCTTAGAGAGGAAAGAATTATGTCTTTCACTATAGTTTCCCCATTTGAAAAATGCCCAAAGAACAATTAAAATATTTTGTTCATTCATAGTGAACAAAAAGTAGCTATTTTGTGCAATGGCAATGAAAAGATTTATGAGAAATTTAAAAGCCACCAATAGAACTGCAAAATACCTTAAAATTGAGCTTAGAAAGCTTTATATAGTACAAGAGTATATTAAAATTGTACTATGAACCAGGTAATAAGAGCAATATTGACTGAGTGGAAAGGAAAAAATATACCTTTAGTTATACCAAGAGAAATAAATCTTCAAGAGTATCTTAATATGAAAATCAATAAGATAATAGTTTTGAATGGTTTTAGAAGAGTTGGAAAAACTTACCTTTTATATGGTCTAGCTAATAGCCTCTTTAAATCTAACTCTCGGGAAGAGGTTGTTAATATTAATTTTGAAGATGAGAGAATTCCTATTAAAACAGAGTTTTTAAGCAGCATACTTCCAACTGCGGATGAAATATTTAACAAAAAAATTAAATATCTGCTGTTAGATGAATTACATAATATTCCTAATTGGAGCAAATGGCTAAGAAGAACCTATGACAATCGTGATATTCGGATTTTTGTTTCTGGATCTTCTTCAAGAATGTCTGAAGAAGAAATACCTACGGAATTAAGAGGAAGATTTCTAGAAGTTAAGGTATTTCCTTTATCATTTAAAGAGTTCTTAGAATTTAAGAATATAATCTTTGACTTAAAGACATTGGAGTATTCTGAAGTTGAAAAGCCCATAATTTTAAAGGCGCTTATGGAATACTTAACTTATGGCGGTTTGCCCGAAATAGTGCTTGAAAATGAAAATAAAAAATTAGAATTAGCTCAATCTTATTATGCTACAGTCATAAAAAGAGATATTTCAGAAAGATATAAAATTAAAAACGAAGAATCTTTAAAAACACTATTAAAATTACTCTTGGACTCGAAGGAGTATTCTATAAGCAAAGCTTATAATAATCTCAAAAGTTTAGGGCAAGAGGTTGGAAAATCTACAGTTCAGAAGTATATTTCTTATATTGAAAATTCTTACTTTGCATTTAGCTTGCCTATTTTTTCTTATAAGATTAAAAATCAAATTCAGTATCCAAAAAAAATATATTTTATAGATAACGTCTTTATTAATGCAATATCAACAAAATTTATGAATAATTTCGGAAGGCTTTATGAAAATCTCGTTGCTATAGAATTAAAGAGAAAAAAGAAAAATAGTTATTATTGGAAAAATTCTGAGAAAGAAGAGGTAGATTTTGTTGTAAAAGAAGATACTAAAGTAAAACAGCTTATACAAGTTTGTTATGATATTACTGAGCAAGATACAAAGAAGAGAGAAATAAAAGCATTATTAAAGGCAAGCAAAGATTTGAAGTGTGATAATCTTTTAGTAATAAATAGAGATTATTCTGGAGAAGAAGATTCTGAATGGTTTGGAATAAAAAGAAAGATTAAATTTATTCCTCTTTGGAAATGGCTGCTGGATGAGAGACAATAAGAAAACAAAATGTTTTTAAACTTGTATTTATATAACTTAAAGTATTGAGATACACAAAAGAGAATGAAAAAACAAATTCAAAAATTAGGTTGGGGGGGGGGGCGAAAACCCTCAAAAAGCATCAAGTGTCGCATGTCAAGAACCCTGCACTAAATTGCAGGGCGTGTTTGGGTTCTTGAGCACCATCAAGATTTTTCAAATCTTGATGTTTCAGCAAAAGACAGATGTTTCTGGATTATATAAAATTCTGAATGATATTCCTAAATATACTATAGCACTTTTTGCAGGAACATTAGGGGCAGGCAAAAAGAGGGATTCTCAATGGTAAAAAACATTCTCATCGTGGACGATAGGCTTGATGATTTAGAGTCGATGAAAAAGATCCTTGAAAAAGAAAACTATCTGGTTGTGGCTGTCACAAATGAGACAGAAGTCTTAGAGAAAATAGCTGAAAAAGTCTTTGATTTAATTATATTAGATATAATAATGCCTCATTCTGGTTATGACTTATTAAAAACATTAAAGAAAAAATTAGGTCACAAATCTAAGATTGCCTATATTAGCATAGTTCCTAAGCAAGACGTTAAAATGGATGGTGCTGACGGTTTTATTCAGAAGCCGTTTAGCAATGAAGATTTTATAACTAATGTAAGGAGTTTGTTGAAATGAAGGCAAAAATGAAAACAATAATGATTGTCGATGATGAGGAAGACATAAGAACAACAGTCAAAACTGTCCTTGAAAAGAATGGTTATGAAGTAATTACTGCCATAAATGGAGATGATTGCCTTATGAAATTAAAAAAAGAAAATCCTGATTTGATTTTAATGGATATAATGATGCCAGGAACGCCTGTAAA
>OBEQ011851321.1_pt1 | contig 29659 bp, 30 predicted proteins | sample 1670901 | NCBI WGS metagenome assembly OBEQ01 (sample SAMEA104232315, study PRJEB22302) | groundwater metagenome | biome: forest; feature: aquifer; material: groundwater | place: USA | collected 2011-08-07 | depth 5.4 m
ATTACAATGTTGATGAAAAATTAAAGGCCGTCTCTATCACGGAAGCCGGTATCGAAAAAGTTGAGAAGATGCTCAATATTGAGAATATTTACCAGGAAGGTGGGGTGCGTTATGTTCATCATCTTGAGCAGGCTCTGAAGGCTAATATTTTGTTCAAACTTGATAAGGATTATGTGGTGAAGGAGGGCGAGGTGATAATTGTCGATGAGTTCACGGGCCGTTTGATGCCCGGCCGGCGCTGGTCGGAGGGTCTTCATCAGGCCGTCGAAGCCAAAGAGAGAGTGGGTGTTCAGAAGGAATCGCGGACATTGGCGACCATAACATTCCAGAATTATTTTCGATTGTATAAAAAACTTTCCGGTATGACCGGTACTGCCCAGACCTCGGCCGAAGAATTCCACAAGGTATATAAAATAGATGTCGCTACCGTGCCGACCAATAAGCCCATGGCCCGGGAAGATTCCACCGACAGGATATACAAGAATGAAAAGGGGAAATTCAAAGCTATTGTCGAGGAAATAAAATTAAGGAATGAAACCGGTCAGCCGGTTCTTGTAGGTACGGTTTCTATCGCCAAGAATGAGATTCTTTCGATGATGCTCAAGCGCGAGGGCATTGAGCATAATGTTTTAAATGCTAAGAATCATGAGAAAGAAGCGGAGTTTATCGCTCAGGCCGGAAGGTTCGGAGCGGTAACGGTGGCGACCAATATGGCCGGCCGTGGAGTTGATATAATTCTGGGAGGCAATCCGCCCTTGCCTGACGAAGCGAACAAAGTTCGCGAAGTCGGGGGGTTGCATGTTATCGGTACGGAAAGGCACGAAGCAAGAAGAATAGACGATCAGTTGCGGGGTCGCTCCGGTAGGCAGGGTGACCCGGGCTCGTCGCAGTTCTTTGTTTCAATGGAAGACGAAGTGGTGCGGATATTTGGCGGAGATAAACTCAAGAATATAATGGAGACCCTTGGCGTAGGCGAAGATGATGTCATAGAAAATAGTTTTGTTGCCCGGGCTATTATGCAGGCTCAGTCGAGAATTGAAGGCCATAACTTTGATATCAGGAAATATGTTCTTGAATATGACGATGTCATGAACAAGCACCGTGAGGGCATATACGGACTCAGGAAAAAAGTTTTGTTTTCAGACAATAGCAAAGATATAGTAATGGAGTATATCAATGGTCAGATAGACGGCCTTGTTAATTTTCACATGGCGGAGTCCTCCGACTTGCCCTTCCGAAGTCATACGAAGGAGGGAGCCTATGGCGAAGGAGTAAATACCGAAGAGATGGCTGAATCGGTAAAGTCGATGACGGGAATTAGTATGCATCCGGAACTTATAGAATTAGCCAAAGATAATGATCCGGAAAAAATCAAAGACTTTATAAAAGGCGCTCTTGAGAAATTATACAGCGTGAAAGAAAAAGAGATTGGTTCGGATAATATGAGAAGGCTTGAGAAGCTGACTCTTTTGCGGACGGTAGATGAGCTGTGGATGGATCATATCGAAGCAATGGAGTATCTTAGAGATTCGGTGCGTTTGAGGGCTTACGGCCAGAGAGATCCTCTGGTAGAATATAAGATAGAAGGACAGAAAATGTTCGAACAGCTCATGGAAACAGTCAAGTCGCAAGTGGCTAATATGATATTCAAGGTCAGTTTTGTCGAAGCTCCCAGAGCTGTTAAGATGGAAGAACGAAGACCGGAACTAATAACTAATGACAAACGACAAATAACAAATCAAAATTCTGAAGTTGTAAGTCGTCAGTCATCAGTTGTAAGTCAAAATATAGGCCGCAATGATCCTTGTTTCTGCGGTTCGGGTAAAAAGTACAAGAAATGCCACCTCAATAGGAAAGACTAGAGCATGTCTAGAAACCATTTTTCATGTCGACCTGCAGACGAAAGGAGGGTTTTTAGACATGCTCTAGATTTAAAGCCATTACTTTGCTATCGAAAAGTTCTCGAAGTGTTGAATGTACCGCTTTTCTGCCCGCCCGCCTGCAAAAGATGAGATACAGTGGAACCGGAACTACAACTGGCTTGACAACGACTGGAACTTCAACAACCCGGCTGCGGTCCTCGAAACTTTCTTTATTTCTCTCCATTATTTGGGGAGTTTTTTCTTTTTAACTGACCGCTCCAGCCTCCAAGTATTTTTCCAATTTCATCAAGTTTGAGAGATAATGATAAATAAGGTTTGTCTTTGATAGAATTGCTTTCCCAAAGAATTATCAAAAGTATTTTGACGGTATCTGTCTTTCGGATGGCAATCCGAATATATGGCAACTTTTCTTCAGATGGCAAAAATACTGCCCCAGAAATGAGCTCAATAATTTCAATGAATAATATATCAATACGATATCCTAGAGAATAACGATGAATCTTTGGAAGTATTTGATAATATCCAAACCATTCCGAGTATGCCGATTTGATCTTTTGTAAAATCGGCAAAAGCGTTGGGGGGGGGGGCTTAAAGGATTACTATTTTGTCCAAAATTAAATTTACTCACGATTACAATTATATCATCTCTTCGGAAAATTTATTAGGTGCATGGAGAGAATTCTTAAAAGGGAAAAAGAGTCGAAAAGATACTCAACTTTTTTCTTTTAGGCTGATAGAAAATATAGCACATCTCTACAATGATCTATTGAGCGGAAAATATACCCACGGTCCTTATGAAGCTTTTAAAATAAATGACCCTAAGCCTAGAAGTATCCACAAATCATCAGTAAGAGATAGGCTTCTTCACCATGCTGTTTATCGGCAGCTCTACCCATTTTTTGATCGAATCTTTATTGCGGACTCTTTCTCGTGCCGAGTTAACAAAGCAACATATAAAGCAACAAAAAGATTTAAAGCATTTTATTTAAAAGAGAGCTCAAATGAGACTAGGACTTGTTGGATTTTAAAATGTGATATTAGGAAATTTTTTGAAAATATTGACCATCAAATATTTTTAGATATTCTCCGAAAATATATATCAGATCAAAATATCATCAATTTATTAAAAAATATTATATATAGTTTTTCTTCTGCTCATGGTAGAGGCTTACCCCTTGGAAATCTTACCTCACAATTATTCGTTAATATCTATATGAATGAGTTTGATCAGTTTGTTAAACATAAATTAAAAGCTAAATACTATATCAGATATGCCGATGACTCTGTGGTTTTATCCAGTGACAAGTCATTGCTTGAAGAATTATTGCCTAAAATGGGAGATTACTTAAAAGAAGAACTTAAACTAGATTTACATCCCGACAAAATATCGATTAAAACAATATTTTCTGGAGTCGATTTTCTAGGATGGGTACACTTTCCCGATCATAGAATATTAAGGTCTACTACTAAAAATAGGATGATAAGAAATTTACAGGTTAATAAAAGCCAAGAAACAAAAGCCTCTTATCTTGGTTTGCTAAAACACGGCAATACATATAGTATTAAAAAGAGATTGAATTGGTAGCCCTTCCTATTCGTATAAAACTTCAAAAATATGGTAAAATACAATTATGTTGGAAATTAAAATTATAAAAGAACCAATACCACGATCGGAGCTTAAAAAAATCGCCGAAAAAAGGTTCGGTGACCTCGTAAAAGCCGCAGTTGATATTGAGCAAGAAATTATGGCGGTTGGCGGTGAATTGCATGTTGACGAAGAGGGGTTACTTATTGAGAAAGAAGGCTCAAAACAAGAAAATACATGGGGCATCAATATCTATCCTGATGAAGTGGGAGATGCTTTTATTGAATTTGATTCGATGATTAATCTCAAGCCGATGTTTGGTAATAGATCTCGTGGCGTGGATAATCCTGAAATTAAAGAAAAAATTATAAGATTAGTCCATAAGTTAGTGACATGAACAATAATTTTCTTCATAAAGATTTAGCGGCTGGCCGATGGTTTGAATTTTCTTTAGCCGAACAGCTGGGGAATATCGGCAGTGAGGTAAGTCGTGCTCGTAATTCACAGAACACAAATCCCAAAAGATTTGAACAGGCAGTAGATCGTGCTTTGGAGCTTTTTTATCTTACCCTATCTGATCGGCGATGGATCGGACGTCTTAGAGAAATTGGCAGAGCGCGAGAGGTCTTCTGTGATGCCATATCGGGTGGCAAAGAATATAATAGCAACTTGTCAGATTTGGAAAAATATTTTAATTATTTTGTTTTTGAGACAAGAAGGTAATTTTAATTTTCCTAATCGTCTAACATATCAAGAAATGCCACGGGGCGTAAAGTAATAGTTTATTCAATTTAATACTATGGGCTGGGAGGCTTCAAGAATAAAAAAAGAAAAAGAAAAAGGCGACAGAAGGGTTACAATACTTCTTAATTTTGCAGAGGCAAGGTTTAGGTATCATTCCAAAAAGATAAGGGAAGAATATCCGGACGAATCACAGCAGGAAGTATATGCCGATACGGTAGACAGGCTTTTGAGCGGATTTAAAGTAGAAGTTCCCGGGAAAGAAGATAAAATAAACGATCTGGCCGAAACAATATCCGGCGTCACTTACAAAGACGAGGAAGATTTTATAGAGTCGGCATCAAGACAACTGGTTGATTTCCTGGTCGCCAACTTTACATTTCAAGAGATGGAAGACATAAGCCGGCGGGGAGATAGTATGGCCTTAAATCGCCTCGTTGAATACACCGTTGAGGGAGACGAAGTCTATGTACATATTCCTGTTACTTTTCTGGATAATCCCAATGAACTTAAGTCATTATTCTCAGACGCTTTGCGTAAATTAGCTGAAAAGATGGAAACTGACCCTGAGCTGGTTGATGTCAAAAGTATAAAAGCCAGGTCTTGGATAATATTTAAAGCTCAAAGAACGATCCAGGATTTCGGATTTACGATAACCGAGCTGGACGAAGATAAAATGGTAGGCTTAGCGGAGATCTCAAGAGAAAAATTACTGGAAATATACAAGAAGTAATTTAAGGATAAGAGATGGCGGGGAAGACAAAAAAGATAATTGTAGCCGTGTCGGGCGGGTTTGATCCTATCAATATAGGCCATGTTAGGTTATTGAAAGAGGCCAAGAAGCTTGGCGATGAGCTGGTCGTTATTTTGAACAACGATAACTGGCTGAAAAAGAAAAAGACCCACATTCTGATGCCTCAAGGCGAGCGCAAGGAGATACTCGAGGCTATGAACGAAGTTGATCGGGTTATTATTACTAATCATCCCAAGAATCCGAAGGACATGAGCGTGTCTCAAGAGATAATCAGGGTAAAGCCTGATATTTTTGCCAAGGGAGGGAAACGAAGGAAGGAGATGGATACTCCGGAAGTTGCGACTTGTAGGGATATCGGCTGCAAAATGGTTTTCAATGTCGGGCCGGGAGGTAGTTTTCAGTATAGCTCCTGGCTTTTGGATCAGTATGTCAAAAAGGTACGGGGACATCGCAGGCTTGATATCAAGAAAATATCGGCTAGCATAAAGAACGCCCTTTTTAGTTCTGCAGTGAGACTATCACCGGAATTAAAATTAAAGACTGCCGAGATGGTCCTTAAGTTGATGAATAAGAAAATAGGATTTGGTCTGTTCATTATTCTTGGTTGGAAAAATAAATGGAGAGAATACACCGATATCCCCGATGTAGGGCAGGACATATATATGAAACACCATACTAATGTTTTTAAAACTAAAAGCCACAAATATGACATCGGCACTACGGTAAACTTCGACGGTGCCATTCTGATAGATGACAGGGGCAATATCATTCATTCCGGGATTATTATTGAAGGCTTACGGCCGCATATAATAGCCGATAAAATTCACCATGGTCATTTCCGTGATTTGTCGGAGCAGTTTGGTTTCAGGGGCAAAGTCCACTCCCGCCACCTCTCAGCCATTACCGCTTCCTATATATTTAAGGGTACAACCGTTTTTACTGTGTCCGAGGAGAATAATTCCATGCATATTTTTGAAGGCGGGAAGATTATCTATTCTACTGAAAAGTAATCTGATATTATCAACATATGAATAAGTCCCGGGAAGATCACATCAAAGACTTTCACAAAGCTTTTGGCCAGGGCATCCATGAGGAGCCGACGGTTAAGGTTTTAAAATTACGCAAAACTCTTATCAATGAAGAGGCGAAAGAACTGTTTGCTGATATCGATAAGGCTATTGCTTTTTTATCATCAAATAAAAAAGTGCCCAAGGCTTTGTACGCGAATATACTGAAGGAGCTTGCGGACCTGCAAGTGGTTCTTTCGGGCACATCTGTTGCTTTAAAACCGCTAAAGCGATTGGAAGAAGCTTTCCGGCTTGTCCATGCATCCAATATGAGCAAGTTGGACAAGGACGGAAAGCCAATTCTGCGCGAAGACGGCAAGATTCTTAAGGGGCCGAATTATTTCGAGCCTGACCTATCGGACTTGGTCTAACAAAAAACCGCTCTTGAAAAGAGCGGGATGCGGGGCTGTATCTTCTCTGCCTAGGGTAGAAGAGCCTCCTCGTCACTGAATGTTGGCCCGCGCCAGGCGTCAATGATATTCAAATATCGCCTATGATAACTACTGCTAATACCTGAAGTTGTCCATAGTTCTATGCCCAGGAAGCAGATCAATGATCTATCTTGGGCAAATATGCGGTGGTCGTACTTTTTGGCTATATCCGAGATTACAAACCTTCCGTAAGGGTCGGTATTACCTTTAAAATAATGGTATCCTGATCCTTTTTGTAGTTGGTTCATCAATTTTATAATTCTGACTGGGATAGGACTCTCATATTTACATTGACCGGTTACCGGCCGCCATATTGTCCCGTGAGCTTCCTGGTCGAATTTATCTCGGTAATATTTAACTTGCTTATCGAGCAGCTCATCAACTTTTTTGTTGGGATATACTCGGATGTCCAGTTTTACTAAAATTTGAAGTATAGCCTCCTGAATAAAGCTAACATTATCAAACTGTTCATCGGTCAGCGCCCTATATGCCTCGAATTCTTCTCTTGCCATACATGTTAGAACAAATGGGTCGGGAACTACAAGCTCATTGTCCGGCCTTATCAAATCCGCATCCGGGGCCTTGACCAAAGTTTGGGGATTACTACTTCTTTTGAACAATGTCATCACGCTCATATCTTGGCCTCCTCGTCGCTGAATGTGGGACCGCGCCAGGCGTCGATGATGAGGCCTTCCTCAGGAAGAGCATCCTTACTCACGGCGACCCATAGAAAACATATTTCTGTTTTTCGTTTCATGGGGATAACCTTCCATGTGTACAAATGTTCACCAGTATTTCTACACTCATTCCAACCGTTACGACTAGTTGCCAAGATAATATCTGAAACAAAAAATGCAAAGTTGTTCCGGGAATATTCAGTGGCATCGTAGGAGTAGATAGTCTTTATACTATCAACTACCCGGGACGGCAGGGGATGCCTGTAGTCGTCTAAACCGATCCATTGCCACCAAAGATCGTTGCCAAGCCCAGGTTTTTGGATGTACTGTATATGCTTGATATATTTGGTCATGAAGTCATATACCCTTGACTTGTCATAAACTTTGAAATTTTTATTTTTCAGAATGTGAAGCGACCTCTCTCTGTCTACTGCTTTCTTGGCAAAGCCGAAATCATGGGACGCTTTGGCGTGTAGAGCTAATTTATCCGGCTCCAGTTCAGTCTCTATATCCTTGGGTTCGGGCGGCATCAGCTCATTGTCTGACCGGATCAGGTTCGCATCCGGAGCTTTAATCAAAGCTTGCGACGGCCTACGGTTCAGTAGTTTTAAAAGTGCTCCCATTTCGTCCTCTTTGGGGTCTTCAGTCTGGGCATGATTGTATAACATTGCATTCTCAATGTCAACTTGACAATAGAACTTCATTATACTAATATACGGTAGCTTAACAGAAATCCTATTTTCAAGGAGAAGGAGAACCAGATGTCGGACAGCAACTTAACAAAGAAAGATGTTTTTGATTTCCTGATGCTTGGCAAGAAGATAGTCTTTTCCGGCGCCGGAACGGTACTGGTAGCGGCCAAGTCTAAGGTGGCGGAACTGACTGATTCCGAATTGGCCCTCGAGAAGCAGGTGGCCGCTAAGGTGAAAGCCATGGTTAGTTCCGGATTGACCGAGGCTAAAGCTCGGAAGGCCGTCAATGACATTATGAAAGCCCGTCTCGATAAGGCCCTTAAGAAATCCGCCAAATCTTCGGGCGATACCGCTACAAAGTAATCAAAGCAAAAAGAAAAAGGAGAGAACATGGCAAACACAGGTCTAGCTGTTCGGAATACTTCCATGGCGCGCCGGCGGGAGATGAAGTCAACCGGTGACCGGACATTGAAGGAAAGTATTCTGAGCCTGAAACAGAGTAGTGATGAGCTTGATGGCCTGGAGGATTCCTTGAAGAGTGCCCTTGACCTGCCCAATGATAGAGTTAAGGGTTTCATGGCCAGGTGCATGCAATTTCTTGTCCCCAAGAGCTTCTACCCCTCTCTCCCTGATGGTCTGGTGAGATATATGGCTGAAGAATCTGATGTCCTCGAACTTATCGGTTCTCTTCAGAAGCAGAACCTCAATAACACCCAAGAGGCTGTCCGTGATCTGGCTGTCTCGTCAATGGCTAAGAAGGAAGAGATGGATGGAGTCTCGGCTACTATTAAACAGGCTAAAGAAGAGAACTGGAATGCTCAACAGCTTCAGGAATATATTGCCGGCAAGGCGGGCATCCAGATATATGAGGAGATATCAATGCTGCTTGAAAGCGAGTTTGATATGCTTGGCGAGGAAGAGAGGGAGCTTAAAAAGCAGCAGCTTCTTGACCAGCTCGAGGCCAATATCGTTGCCGGCCAAAAACTGGTCGGTGTTATGCGGGCCACCTGCTCGGCTGGGGTGTCAATTCTTCACAGAGCGGTTGGACATTACTTTGATTATGTGACTGTCTATCGTCCGGTGGCAGATATCAGAGACGCCGCCAAAATTCTGACCGATACCAATACGGGTATGTATGTTGCCAAGGACGCCGTGGTTACGACATTCCAGGCTTCCATCGATGCCATCAGGAAGTCGGTCAGGGCGGCTCAGCTGGTCAGCCAGTATTCGCTGGTTTCCGGCGATATGACCAAGATGCTTGATGAGGCCCAAGGCCTGATGACGGTTGACGCCAAAGCGCTTACAACCTCTTTGCCTAAGCAGCAGAAAGCTCTGCCTACCATCGAAGTCGTTGCCGTTGAAACGGGACCGGATGAGAGAGGCGTCACGATAGGTTAGTTTTTCAAACTCCGCATCCGTCAACTGACGGAGCGGAGTTTTATATTCTCTAAAAAACATTAATTTATAACTATATCCTAGGATATAGTTATAAATTAAGTTGACACACATTAGATTTTATGTATAATAACATCAATCGCCTAGGTCTTTGACAAAGAGGAACTTCATGCCTGGTTTCATGCCTGGTATTGTGCATCAAGCAACAAAGCCTGCCCTGGCTGAAGAGACAGCCAACTATGAGCTTATCCGCGATGATGTAATCTCGGTTGAACCGGTTCCGGTGGAATTGAAGTGGGCCATGACCGAAGAGGAATTCGCCGAGTATGCCGAAGTAGCCGGGGTGTTCTTAGCAGCAAACCAAGAATTTAGGGAAGAATCCCTAAGGCGTTTTCTTAATAGAAACGATATTCTCACATATTCGACAGATAAGGTGATAAAACTGCTAAAGTATAAAAATAAGGGTGACATACCTAGTTTTCATGCCATGAATGATGAGGAGAAATATAAGCTTCTGGGAAATTATTATGGAAGTACGGATAGGGGTATACATATAAGAGCCAGTACTTTTAACAAATTTGTGCCTGCCAGGGTAGTAGAAAGGATAGGTTATGTATTGAGAAATTTCCCGCAGCTTTATTGCTACATTTCAGATACAGGGAAAACCGTTTGTGAAAATTTCGTTGCCGTTATTTTCGGTAAAGATTCCGAAATATTCATTATAGATTCGTGGGGTAAGAACGAATCGGTTGTGGCCGGAAAGGAGGCGTGATATGGCCTCTGGAACTTACGCACTAGCCAAACCGCCTTCCATGTTCAGCAGATGGGGACTTTCAAAAACCAAGGAAAGGAACAGATTGCAATTGCCCGCTATCGGAGCGGGAAAAGTAGAAGCCATCGGTTACAAGGATGCTCTAGGCAGGATAAGGATGTTGAGGAATGTCCTGACAAATCAATTAAAGAATGCCGACAAGTCTGACGGCAAGTATTTCTGGCTTAGCCTCTATACCCTTGCCCTTTGCGCTCAGGAAAGAATGATATCTGATATGAACGACGATTTGATAGCCTCCGATATCGCATGGGATAAAAATGCCAATATCCCGGCCGTATCTTCTACTATTGGCGATGCGGCAAGCTATGCTAAAAGATTAGATAAGCCTGAAGACCATTTTTTGAAGGCTCTGCTGTTATCTTTTTCCGGTTGGACGCTGTTAAGCACGGAATCAGATAAAGAATGCGCCTGCAGTCAAGGCCATCTTCAGAAAATATCGGTTGATGTTTTGGTTAATACCAGTATGCGGATTGTCGCTACGCCCGATAGTCGACTTAATATTGGGTTTCTTATCGGGGCTCAATCTGATAACCCTGGCCATCTAGAGAAACATTACAGTTTCAAAGATAAAAGCGAAAGAGCCGATAACTTAATTATTATTTGTCGTTCAGAGGGGCGCTTATCCCATAGTCTTCAGATGCCCTGTCTATATTCGGACCAGACTAGTCAGGCCGAGCAATTTCGGGCTGACAAGATGACCAAGAGGCTGGACGGGCTGATATCTGCCTTCAGTGAAGCGGCATAATGCCGCTTTTTTGTTTGCGGGGTTTGCAATTAATAATTAAGTGATATAATTCTTTCATGAATGAATTCAATCAAAACCAGCAATTTTCTGACAAGGAATATCTTTCAAAGAAAGAACAGAGGGATAGAGACGCCGAAACAAGACGCAAGAAGAAGATGTTCAGTAATATATTAATGTGGGGCGGAGTAGCCGTCGTTATAGTTGGGGCGGTATATGGGCTTTTTATGGTGGCGAAAAAGGACGCCGCCAAAGCACCGGGGCAATTCTATCCGGCCCAATCAAGAGACCACATCGAGGTTGGGGCTAAGCATGATAACTATAATTCTAATCCTCCAACTGGCGGCTGGCATTATGCCGAGCCGGCCCAGAGCGGTATATATGACAAGGAACTTGCCGATGAACAGTTGATTCATAATCTTGAACACGGTCATGTCTGGATATCTTACCGGCCGGACCTGGATAAGGCGAGTGTAGAAAAACTTGCTCAGATAGCCAAGGATTACGGTTCAAAAATAATCATGACTCCGCGGGCGAAGAATGATTCTCCGATAGCTATTATGGCGTGGCAGTATTTATTGAAATTGGATACCGTGGATGCGGATGCTATCAACGGATTCATAAAATACTACCGCGGTCACGGACCGGAAGATATCCCCGATTTCGGATTTCAGGATTTCAGAGGCAAACCTCTGCCTTCTGCTCTGCCGGCAATGAATATGCCGGGTAAATAAGCAAATAATTATTTAAAAGCTCCGCTTAAGCGGAGCTTTTCTTTATAATTTAATTTTTCCGAACAAGGCATCGGTTTCGGAAACAAGCTTCTTTGATGTCTCCTTGTCGCGGCTCGAATGACCGGCGACTGTCCAATGTAATGTTGATTTGGGCAGAGCCTCGTGAAGCAACTTGGCAGTAAGGGGCATGCAGACCAGGTCGTACATCCCATGAACTATGACTGTAGGTATGTCGGCTACGGCACTGATATTATTGAGTATGTATCCTTCCTCGATGAAGCTGTTGTTGGTAAAATAGTGAGCTTCCAGCAGTGCCATGGCGGGGACGCTAGCCAGTTCGTGGGCAAGACCCTCTTCACTTGATGGAACCAAGTGAAGGTTGGCACATTCGAACAGGGCCATTTCTCTGGCAAGCTTATGGTTGCCTTTTTTTATTTCTTGTAAATAATAAGCAAGAGGATTGTTACGATGTTTCAGAGGCACATTACTGATATATCTTTCCCATTGGTCCGGTATATAGATTCCAACTCCGTTGTAACCGTCTTTATAGAAGTAATCCATCTCCCTCTTAGTATTAAGAAAAATACCTCGAAGCGACATCCCGGCGACTGTTTTGGGGTAGTTTATGGCATAGATAAGAGATAGGGTCGAACCCCAGGAACCGCCGAATAGAAAGAATCTGTCGATGCCTAATTTTTGACGCAATGTGCGGATATCATCAACCAGGGCCCAGGTATTATTGGCTTCAAGTTTTCCTAAAGGCTTTGATCTGCCGCAGCCTCGCTGGTCATGAAGGATCATCCTGTATTTTTCAGGATTTAAAAATCTTCGGTCGTTTTCATCGCACCCCGCTCCAGGTCCGCCATGAATAAAGAAAACTGGAGAACCATCGGGGTTGCCGCATTCCTCATAATATATCTCATGTCCGCCTATAACCGGCAAAATGCCGCAGTCGTAAGGTTGGATAGGGGGGAAGAGCTCTGTCGGGCCGGCCATTGCTTGCTCTCGTTATTTAAAGAACAGGAAGCTTTTTTAATAAAACATTTCTATTAATTATTGTCAAACAGCATCTTGGATTGACTTCGCCAATTTTTTGTTATAATTTTTCTCCATAGAACTTTTACATTTCGGGTAAATTATGAAGAAAGTCAGCGTTGGCACATTAAAGAACGGGATGCGGTTTTATACCCAGTTTGACCCAAGCTCGAATGTTTCCGGTATCGGGGCAAGGTGCGGTTCGATGCATGACCCGCCCGGCTGTGTCGGTCTTGCTCATCTGGTTGAGCATATGTTGTGCCGGGAATCCAAAGATTTCTCCGGCTTGAAAGTTGACCTGATGATGGAAAAATACATGGGTGGTCCTAATGGCGATATCAATGTAAGGATTAACCGCTCCAGTACTTTCTACGGCCACAATACTACTTTGTATCGTCGGCATATGTTGGAATGCTTTAATATGTACGCCAGTTTGCTCAAAGAAAAAACGACCAATCTGGAAGCGCTCCAGCTCGAGTCGGCCGCCATTCATCAGGAGTATTATCTTAATGGCGTGGATATGATGTCAGACCTGATTGATAACCTTGTCCACGAGACCATGTATGATAAAAATCCGGCCAGAAACAGGATAGACTGCATACCCGAAAATTTATCGTCTGTAAGTCTTCCCAGAGTCGCCCAATTTATCAGAAAATATTATGTTCCCTCGAATATGTTCGTAGTTCTGCTCGGTCCGAGCTTTCAGGATTCCAAAAGAATGGTTGAAAAATTGTTTGACGATATGCCCAAGGCCGAAGCTCCCAAGTTCGACTACGACTCTTCTGAAAGTTTTCCGGAATTGCATGCCGTCAGGTCATTGGAAGTTGAGAGGCCGGGGATACACCAGTATCATCTGGCTGTCGGTTTTCCGACGGAAACTTATTTAAGCAAAGATGCCGAGGCTATCGATATTTTGAGCAGAATCTTGGCATTTCGGCTCCGGGGCAAATTGCGGGAGGGTAACCGTGATTTTAATAAGGGCGTTTATCGAGCGCTATGCTATACTACCAGAACTTTTGCTCACGGCTTGATATATGCCTGGGTGGCTACTACCAGTCAGGAGTTTGCTAAACGCTCTGAAGAGGTGATGCTTCTTGAGTGTCAAAAACTTAGAGAAGTGCTGGTTAGCGACGAAGAATTGGATGCTATGAAGGGGAGCCTTCTTTACAGCTACTTGGATGCGTTCATCAAAATTCCAGGCTCTTTGTCGGAACTTATAATCGAAGCGGCCTGCAACGGCGACCAAGATTTGGTCCACCTTCATTCTTTCAGAAGTAATTTGAAGAAAGTAACTCATCGGAGAATCAGAGAAGTAGCTAATAAATATTTTTGTCTGCCTAATTATGTGAGAGTATTGATTAAGCCTGTTTAATGTGTCCTGCCAAAAAGCGGGACTTTTTATTTTAATTGTTATTAGTGTACAATATGAAGACATGCCTAAATTGCAATCAACTCTAAAAATTTCCCGAAGCGGTCTGAAATTATTTCTTGAATGCCAAAGATGCTTTTGGCTGAACCTGCACCACAAGATAAAGCGGCCGCCCGGATATCCCTTCACTCTTTCGATAGCCGTCGATTATCTGGTTAAAAAAGAATTCGATACTTACCGCGTAGAGGGAAAACTGCCGCCGGTTCTGAAAAAATACGGCATCAAAGAGGCCCATCTTTATAACGGCGAGCAACTGGCCGAGTGGCGTAATAATTTCAAGGGCGTGGCTTACTGGAACGAAGAGTTAAATGCCATACTCTACGGCGCCGTTGACGATATATTGGAATATGACGACGGTTCTCTGGCGGTGATAGATTATAAATCTTCAGGCGCAAAGGAGATAACCATCTATGATGATTATCAGAAGCAGATGGATGTTTATAATTATATCTTGAAACAAAAAGGATTTGAGACGAGTCCCGAAGCTCTCTTTGTTTTTTACAAGGTGATAAAAGAAGGGGAGACGGGTTTTTATAATGCCTTGAAATTCACGGAAGATGTCCGGGCGGTAAAAGTAGATACAAGCTGGGTCGGAAATACTTTTGAAAGGGCGGTTGAGCTTGCTCGTTCTGATACTCCCCCTAATGCTTCTCCCAAGGACGGCCACTGCGACCATTGCCACTTCGTGGCAATGTCCAATCAGCATCAATTGATACCTGACCTCAATATCTGATATGTAATCTTATCCAAGACCCCGGATTATCCCACATCCCTTATATTTATTTTAAATGTCTCAAACTATGCTCGTACGAGCATAGTTTGAGACAAAAGTATATGCGCGAAGATTTTATTATAAAATTTTTAAGAGCAGTTAAAGATATTGCCATCGATATGGGCAAAACTTGGGCTAGGATACCCTATAAAGGGTTTAGATACGACAGCTCTAATATGAAGGGCTATAGTGATAGGAAGCAATATGTCGGCTTTAAAAATTTAGAGCGTCGCGGTTTGATTAAAATAGCCGATAAAAATAATTTTACTTTTACCGGTGAGGGAAGGAAATGGTTGCAAGGCTCCTTTCTTAGATATTTTAAGAGTAAAACCAGCAATTGGGATAATAAATGGCGAGTTGTTATATTTGATATTCCAAATGAGTTGCATATGGAAAGGATAAAATTCAGAAGAAAGATCAAGTCAATGGGGTTTGTTATGCTTCAAAAAAGTGTTTTTGTTTTTCCCTATCCTTGTAATGAAGAAATAGGCGATGTAGCAGGGGATTTACGAGTGGATAAATATGTAGATATTATTACTGCAGAGTCGGTAGGGTTCAGAGAAAAAGAATTTTTGAAAAAATTTGGCCTATGAATTGTCTCAAAATATGCTCATACGAGCATATTTTGAGACAATTCATATTTTAAAAATAAAAAATATCCATACTAGAATTCACTAAAAACTGCGTGATGCGGCATGATAAATCCGCCTAAGAGGCGGATTTGGTTGAATATTTCTCAACCTGTTCTTTGGTGAGGCCAGTAAGGCCTATAAAGTTTAGGAATTTTAGAATTTTTGGCCAGACGATGGCTACTATCAAAAGGAGAAAGGACAGATCTGCCAAGGCAAGGCAGAGCACAAACGGTATAAGTGGAAAGTAGTCTTTTACTGCCAGAGTCGATAGCTTAGCCAACACGGCGAAAGCAGTAAAGAGTAAGACTAGCGCAAGCCAGGAGCCGGCAAGATGGAACAGGTATCTGCCGAAAGCCTTAGCCCAGCCTTTAAATTGGCGGTCTAGAACTTGTGCTTGAGTTCGCAGGCTCGCATCTATGAGCACCGGCAATCGGGCGGTTAGTATTTTTCTGGTCAGATATATGTAGATAACAGCAATCATGGCAAAAATAATATCCAGCAGTATTTTCATGTCTGGTGCCTATATTAATGTAAGGAGCTGACAATATTCTGTCATCCCTTCATTTAGAAGTCAAGGGGGGTAGCTAAAAGCCACGCTCTGATTTTTATCGCCTCCTATTGGCATACTCGTAGCGATATATAATTAACTGATTTATCTTTCTTCAATTCGTCATTATGATAAAAATCAGAGCGGGGCTTTTAGCTACTATATTTGCATTAGTCTTGATAAAATGCTATATTAATAGGGCATTTTGAGTTTTTCAAGAGGAGAATCAAGTGCGAAAGTCGGTTCTTTTATTTTCTTTGTTAGTTGCTACATTTTTACTGACAGGAAATGCTTTTGCCCAGGATAGAGGCAGAGGCCGTGAGCGAAGGCCGCCTCAGTTCCATGAACGGGCCGTTCCCAGGGAACAGCCGAGGGCTCAGCCTCCGCCTCAATACCGCCATGAATATCGAGGCGGTCATAATAATTTCTGGCTTGATTGGGGATATCCCCGCTACCGCGGTTATCCCGGATATTATCCTTACTACAGATATTACCCTTATTACGGATATTATCAGCGCCCTCAAGTGTACTATGTTCCCGGCGAATGGGTTTGGGATGAATATTGGAACAACTATGTCTGGGTGCCCGGCCATTACGAACGAGTTTGGTAAATCAAAAAACCACGATGTGTGGTTTTAATTTACTCTTTTTCTGCGGTATCGCTTGGGGTTATCCCCAGTTCTTCTCTTAATTCCTGATACGGGAAGTAATCGGGGCCGTACTTTTTCTTAAGGCGTCCCCTATAGCGTATGTATGCGATACTTTTAAGAGGTGCTTCCTTAAAGGAACTTGTTAAGGAAGCAATGACTATGAACGGCAATATCCAGCCCAAAAATGCAGAAAGAAACATAGAAATGGCTAGAGATGATAAATGCGTAGCGTCAAAGTTTAAAATTAAGCCCGGAACCCCATAAATAAAAAAGGCGCCGGAGATGATAGATGCTTCAATCAGGGGTAGAGCGCGCCTTTTTAGTTTTTTAAAAAGAGCGTTCTCGATGAAGCCGATATTCTTCTCTTTTATTCCGCAGACCAGTTCCTTCATCTGCTCCTTGGTGATATCAAATACGCTGGTATATTCCTTAACAAAAGCAGAGGCAAGCTCCTGTCTCCAAGACTTTTCTTTCGCTTGTAGCCTTGTTACTTTCTTGTTTTTGTGGAATTTGTTTAACATCCGGACGACTATCTCTTCCGGCCCGTCGCCGATAAGGTCAAAAGACGGCGCCTGTACCCTAGTCTTTTCCAATGTCAACGAGCTGTTGGCCATATTTCTCCTTGGTTTGGATGATAAATATCCTAGGTGATAGGGTATATTACTTTTTATCACTTGTCAACCACTTATAATCCTTTCGTACGAAAGGATTATAAGTGGTTGACTGAACGCACGCATTGTTTAAAATATATGCTATGATAAGATTTTAGTATGATGGATAAAAAACTCAAACTGACCGGAGACCATTTTTATAAATTCTTTCAGTGTCCTCATTGGATTTGGTATGACATTTATGGCGAAGGCATTAAGAAAAGACAGACCCCGCCATTGCTTGAGATGATATACAAGGGGAAGATTGCCGCGGCCGGCAAAACATTAGGGACACACAAGAAATTCGAGGAGATAAAACCGGAGCTTTTCAGGGATTTGGATGAGGCCTTTTTATCGACCCTCGAACTGATGAAGCAGGGCAAGAACATATATCATGGCGTTCTGATGACCGAGGATTGGGTCGGAATGCCCGACCTTCTTGAAGCAAGACCGGGAAAGTCGGAGCTGGGCGATTGGCATTATGTTGTTTATGATGTCAAAAGTACTCTCGACCTGAGCGATGAATACAAATTCCAATTGATATTTTACAGTTTAATACTGGAGCGTCTCCAGGGCGTCCGGCCCAAAGAAGCCTACGCCATAGATGCCGAAGGCAATGAACGGGCTTTTGCCGTCGATGATTATATCGACCAGTTCCATCTGACCCGCCTCCAAATAGAAAAAATACTCAACGGCGAGAAGCCGGCGCCATTCCTGAAAAGCGGCTGTAAGCGGACGCCTTGGTATTCTCTTTGCATCTCTGAGACCGAAGGCTGTGATGATGTGTCGTTGATATATAAGATAAGCCAGGCTGACCAGAGGCGTCTTTACGAAATAGGCATACGAACGGTCCATGATATGGCCGGAGCGGATGTGAATGAGCTTCAGTCAAAACTGGAAGACTGGACGTTCGACAAGATAGTCCGCTTCAGTAATCAGGCTAAATCTCTGGTCACTAGGGAGCCAAAAATTCTACGAAAACCTATTTTTCCCGAAGTAGCCCATGAGGTTTATTTTGATATTGAAAGCGACCCGACTAGGGATATAGATTATCTTCTGGGGTTCCTGGTCAAGTCAAAAGCCGAGGCTTTCGACGGGAAACCAAAATACGACTATTTTCTGGCGAAGAGCAAAGAAGAAGAACCGGAAATCTGGAAAAAATTCCTGGATTTTTTGAGCGGTCTGGATGATTTTGTAATTTATCACTATGCCTATTATGAAAGACAGGTTTTTGACCGGTTGGCCCTTAAATACGGAGCGCCGACCTTGCTGATAAGCAAGTTCAAGGAGAATACCATAGACCTTCATCTTAAGCTGGTAGATACGGCTGTGTTGCCTTTGTATTTTTACGGCTTGAAAGATGTGGCCGGATACCTTGGCTATAAATGGGATAATCCCCATGCTGGCGGAGCGGAATCGGTGGTCTGGTATAACGACTGGCTTGATAAGAAGGATAATGCAATATTGGAAAGAATATTAAAATATAATGAAGATGACGTCCGGGCGACATTGCTGATAAAAGAGTGGCTGGAGGGTCAGAAACCAAGTAAAAGCAGGGAGAAACTCGATAATGAAGAGGAGTCTATTAAGTAATAAGTCCTCGCTGTTTAGTTGAGCGAGAATAACTTACTCACAAAATTTCTGTGTTCTTTTAAAATTAAAAATACCCCGGGATACACTTTGCGTGTGCCCGGGGTAATCATTGACCTCAGAACTATATCGTTACTTTTTACCGGCAGTTTTAGCTGAACCGCCGACGCTCATGTCGAGACCCAGATCTCGAGCTGCTTTAATGGACAGGAGCTCCATCAGTGTCATCGCTCCGGAGCCTGCTGTTGACTGGCCACCTCCCTGGCCTCCCATCACGACTCCTGGAACCCAGTTGCCTTGGTAACCCTTGATGGCATCAGCGTAGAGTTTGTTGGTCTCGACGTATGCTGCGAGCTTCTTGTCGAGCGCACCGTCGGCGTTCATGACTAGTTGGCGTTTCTGAGCCTCACCCTCGCCTTCGAGGATCAATTTCCGCTTTGTTTGCTCGGCCGCCTTGGCGTCGAGTGTCGCAATATCAAGTCTTTGCTGAGCCTCAACGACGACCCTGGCTTTGATAACCTCCTGTTCCCACTTAGCCTTCGCTGCTTCAGCTTCGCCGTTTTTGCCCGCTGTGATGGCATCTTGTTCGGCTTTCTTTGCATTTGCTGCGGAGGTCGTGACGGCCATCGTCGCTTTTTGCTGCTCTACGATTTGCGCCTCAACCACCGGGTCGTACTTGATTTCGTTGAGCGAGGGGTTGAAGGTTAGGATGCCGAATGTTTTGAGCGGCGATACATCGCTACGGGCGATATTCGTTCCGTCCATGACGAGCTTCACAACGCTCACTGTTTTCAGTTGACCCGTAATCGGGTCGGGTTGCTTCTCCTGCACGGTCTGGGTCTTGTAAATGCCGCTTGTAATCTGATCCTCGATGAATTGCAAGAGCTCGTTACGGCGTTCCGCTGCCGATTCCTGCGAACTCATCAAGGGGCCGGTCATGTAGACGACCTTCTCGACGACCGTACGTATGAGCTGCTGCTCGACGGCGCCCTGGCTTCCGTAATTGGTATGGATCAATGTGAGGTGGGTCTCATCAAGGGGCATTTCCCAGGACACGGAGCCTGAAAGATTGGCATGGCCCTTGTCGTTGAAACGAACCTTGATCGACTGGTCATCTGACGCACCCTGATCTCCTTTTGCCGAAAACCAGAACTGCGTCCGTTTCTTGTACTTGGTCACCGTTCCGAATCCCTGCCACTTGATTCCGGCTGAGGTGTGCCAGGTGAGGGTTCCCTTGACCGGGGACTGGACAACCATGATCTCGCCTGCATTCATGTGCTCGAATGCCATGAAGCTGGTGATGAACAACACGATCGCAAGGACGGCCACGGAGCCGACGATGAAGACACGGGTAGGGCTCAATAAGCTGCTGACGGTAGTGCGGTCTGTCTGCATGGGTCTCTCTCCTTTTTTCTTTCTCTGGTTAACGAGGTTAACGGCTTTGGGTTGTCGGAGTCGAGTCGGTCGGTGGAACTTCTGCTTTGCCATTCTCGTGTTGCAGACGTTCGGTTTCCTGGTGCCGTTTTACGATCTTACGCCGAAGCGCTTCCTCGAGTACTTCCTCGTTTGCCCGCTCGAGTTCTGCAACTAGATGTTTCTCTGTGCGGAGGAATGGGAAGAGGGGGGTGCTTCGGACCACAGGAACGACGACCTGGGTGACGAATGCCAAGAGTAGTATTGCTCCAAAGGCTATTTCGAGGTATGCAAGCAACATCCTACTTTCTCCTTGCTATTTTTAGGCTTTTAGCCGGGCATAGCTGCCTATTTGGTTGTTTACGAACTGAAAACGTATGTATACTGTATCATATCTAGGCCCTTGTTGTCAAATTTTTTATTGACAACAAGGGTATTTTTTATTAACATAATTCAGCTATATCTATGGGAGTTCTTTAAGATGTCAGCGAAGGTTAAACTTTTTGTTTTAGCCTGTATTGACCCAAGATTCCGCCATGCCACCCAAATCTTTATTGAAAGAAAGTTCAGGGTAAAACCTACCGAATACGACCTGAAGACCGATGCCGGGGGAGCGAAAGAAATTGTCACGGGTGGTCATATCGGTGAATGGCTTGTCGCCAATATAGGGATTGGCCACAAGCATCATGGGGCGCGGATATTTGTTCTGGTCAATCACATTGACTGTGCGTATTATGGAGGTTCAAAGAGTTTTGTTAGTATCGCCGAAGAACATAACACTCAGTATAGAGATCTTAGAAATGCCGTTGAGAAGTTGAAGGCGCAATTTCTCGATGTTGAGGTCTATGCCTATCTCGTATCTAAAGAAGAAAAGCCAAGAGAAAAATTCATTTTCCAACAGGTAGTTTAAAATACAGTCCCGCCCACGGCGGGTTTTTGTTTAATTTATAACTATATCCTAGGATATAGTTATAAATTAAATGGTTGAATGAATTTAGAAAATAAAAGCCCCGTGACCAGTTTCTGGTCACGGGGCTGAGCCTTATCGGCTCATGTCGACTTCGTAAAGGAATTCGGTTCCGTTCTTGAGTTTGCGGTTGACTGAGGTGCTCTGGACGAAGGCAGTATATCCTAGAGGAACAACGGGACGGGTACGAATATTTCCTGTTCTGGGAAGTCCCAGAAGTTCGCGGGCTTTCTCTCCGCTGTAGAGGTCGCTCGTTGAGTTGTCACGGAGAATGATTTCTTTGTAATCCTGGATGGTCTCGGTTTTCATTAATTCATAAAAGCCGCGGCCTTTTTCGAAGATGAGGCCGTTAGCGGCAACAAAGTCGCGAATCTTCTGGTCTCCCTCAACGAACATGACCTGGAACCGGCCCGTTGGGACCGCTTCAAGGTCACGCGTCTTCTTGAATCTGGCGCTGGGAGTGCGCCGTCCGGAAAGAATGGCGAATACTTCGTCCATATTTCGATTCATGCGGCCTGAATGCTCAATGTTTGTTTCCAATTGGGAAAGCAAACCCTGGCTGACTTGCCGGTAGCAGACGGCCATCACCAGCTCGACAACATTTGAAAACTGATCGAGGGTGAGATGGAAGCCCCCGGTACGACGGGCGATAGCTTCATAAAAAGGTGTGGCATGGCTCCGGTTGAGGGCCTGCACTCCGTAGACGCTGACACCCATCTTTGCAAGAAGGTTGACCTCGTTGCGCCAATCCAGCTTGTCCGTGTTCCAGGGATAAGAAGGCAGATGAGGAATCTCATCTCCGATGACGACAAGGACTTTCTTGCCCGAGTTCCACTTGAATGAGCGGGCCTCGTGCAATACCAGTTCGTAACATTCCTCTGCGTCGCCGCCACCCGTGGCAGAAACATCGGTAACAAATCTGTAGAGCTTATTTCTGTCGTTGGTCAGCTCGAGGCGCTTGGTGACATAGGTGCTTCCCGCATCACAGTAATCGCCATGAGCGATAATGCCGACCCGCAAGTTTGGAATTTCCCTGAACAGCCGGTCGACCATCTCGTTGACCCTGCGCCGAACTTGAGTAAGGCACGGATACATCGAGCCGGTCGTATCAAATGAAACAACCACATCCACGCTTGTGTCTTCGCCCATCTTCTCTCTTCTCCTTTTGAAGTATTTAAAATGTACTTATCAGGCCGAGAAGTGCTTCGGCCAGTTTTGATATTATAGCAGATTATTGGTCTCCATGTCAATTTTTTTGTTTGGCTGCTAGAGCAAAAAGTCCTATTCTGATTTTTAGCATAAAGACGAGCCGCAAGAAGGATAATTAATAATTATTTATTCGTTAAGGGCGCTCTAATAGGAGTACGCTAAAAATTGGGATAGGACTTTTTGCAATACTATGTCTCGTGCTAGAAATTGTGGCTTCGGCTGGGGAGTTGTCTTTTATTTTTAGATATGTTTAAATTTAGAGCGTTATCAGTGTATCTAATCGGTTGTGAAAAATAACTACTATTTCATATTAATACTTCTCGTTGTGTCCGTGTTTTTGTTTGCCTTTGTTTATCCTCAGGGAGTAGATAGAGGCGTCAACTACTTAAATAGGAAGACCGGTCTTCATATAGGGCATTGGCCCAATGCTTTGAATTTCCCGTTCCGCTTGGGCCTGGACCTTCTGGGCGGGACCCACTTATTATATGAAGCCGACCTTTCCAAGGTATCAAATCAAGACAGGTCTGACGCCATGCAGGGTATCAGGGATGTCGTTGAGAGAAGGGTCAACTATTTTGGTGTATCCGAGCCGGTTGTCCAGGTAAGCGGTTCGGACAGGCTTATCGTTGAGCTGGCTGGCATCAAGGATGTAAAACAGGCCATCAGTCTGATAGGAGAAACACCGTTTCTTCAATTCATGGAAGAAGCGCCCGATTTTCAGGCCATAGTTGATGCTCAGGCCAAAGGGCAAAGAATGAACGAGGCGCCTTTTGTGGCGACCGGCCTTGACGGTAAACATCTTAGCAAGGCTCAGCTTGTTTTTAACAACCAAACCGGCGTTCCTCAGGTAAGTTTGGAGCTTAATGCTGAAGGAGCCAAGCTTTTCGGTGCCATTACAAAAAAGAACTTGGGGAAAAGAGTGGCCATATTTCTTGACGGCGTACCGATAAGTATCCCGGTCGTCCAGTCGGAGATAGATGACGGCAAGGCGGTCATAACCGGCAACTTCACTCCTCAAAATGCAAAGCTTTTGGCCACAAGACTGAACTCCGGCGCTTTGCCGGTTCCGATAAAATTAGTTTCCCAGCAGACTATTGGTGCGTCTCTGGGAGCCGAATCTTTATCCAAGAGTTTAAGGGCCGGAGTATTCGGCCTGATATTTGTCGCCTTCTTTATGATATTATTTTATCGTCTACCGGGCCTGGTATCTGTTTTTGCGCTCGCGGTCTATGTTCTGATAGTCCTTAGCATATACAAGATAATCCCGGTAACATTAAGTCTCGCCGGAATAGCCGGATTTATTTTGTCTTTAGGTATGGCCGTCGACGCCAATATTCTTATTTTTGCGCGCATGAAAGAGGAGCTGGCCCTTGGCCGTTCCGTGAACCAATCCCTTCATGAAGGATTTTCCAGAGCCTGGCTTTCCATAAGAGACAGTCATGTTACTACTTTGATAAGTGCGGCGGTTTTGTATCTGTTTACCACTTCGATAGTCAAGGGCTTTGCCCTTACTTTGGGGGTGGGGGTTCTGGCCAGTTTGTTCAGTGCCATCGTCGTCACCAGATCATTTCTTCAATTGTTCACCGGCCGGTGGTTCGAAGCCAAAAAATGGCTGTTCAAATGAAATTTTCAATTTTCAATTTAGAATTTTCAATCAATTTTCAATTTTTAAATTCCTCAATTATAAATTCAATAAAAATTAAAAATTTTAAATTAAAAATTTAATCAATGCGTAAAGTTTATACAATCATGTTCGGGGTATCGATAACGCTTACCGTAGCGGCGCTTTTGACCATTGCCGTTTTAGGACTTAATCTTGGCGTAGATTTCAAGGGCGGCAGTGTTATGGAGTGGCAGTTCAAGGAGAAGGCTCCCTCCATAGCCGACATACAAAAGGAGCTTGCCCCCAAACTTACGGGCAAGGAACTGGCGGTGGCGGCTGAAGGAGACAGAAATATTATAATAAAAACATCAGAACTTTCAGAGGCCGATCATCAGGTCGTTCTGGGAGTTGCCAAAGATAAATTCAGCTCGTTGGGCGTTGAGGAGAAGTCATTTGATTCCATAGGCCCGGTAGTCGGCAAGGAATTGAAAGATAAAAGCATCACTGCCATCATTTTGGTCTTGTTGGGGATAATGATATATATCGCCGGAGTTTTCAGAAAGCTATCCAGGGCGCTGTCTTCATGGGTGATGGGCCTTTCAGCTATCATCGCCCTTATCCATGATGTTTCGATACCTGTCGGCATATTCTCTTTGCTCGGCCACTTCTATCATATTGAGATAAGCGCCGTTTTCGTCGCTGCCGTCCTTACCATTCTCGGATATTCAGTATCAGATACGGTGGTTGTTTTTGACAGGGTCAGGGAGAACATCATCCGGGGCGGGCTCAAGGAGCAATTTGCCGAGGTGGTCCATAAGAGCATCATGCAGACCTTGGCCAGGTCCATAAATACCAACATTACCGTTTTGCTTTCCTTGATAGCTATCTACTTTTTCGGAGGCGAGAGTATAAAGTATTTTTCGTTGGCTCTGATAATCGGTATTTTCCTGGGCGCCTATTCTTCAATATTTGTTGCTTCGCCGATACTGGTCTGGTTTAATAAAAGGGGGAGAAGGTAGTGGGTTTGACTAATTTTGACATATATATTACCATATTTCCTAGTGCTTAAATAAACATTAAACCATTATAAAATATTAGTAGTATTTAGCCCGGGCAGACCTAATTAGGTAGTCAGGGTTGACTAATAATAATCGTAATGTTATCATATACTGTGTAATTACTTAGGAGGGGTTACACTCGAAAAACATGGCTAACAATAATCTTTCAGGCACAATAGTAAAAACGGTCGCAAGTATGGTCAAAGATCTGTCCACGAGAAACCGGGATATTATATCCAGGCGTTTTGGGTTGAAAACAGGCAAGAAGGAAACCCTTGAATCTATAGGCCAGAGCTATGGTATTACCAGGGAAAGAGTGAGGCAGATTGAGGAGTTCTCTATGGGCCAATTGGCTAAGGCTACGGATGGAAACGATGAGGCCAAGAAGTATATAGTCGTTGCTCAAGGCATACTCAATGATAACGGCGGAGCCATGAAGGAAAGAGACCTTTTCAAGGTTTTCAGCGGTAGCGATAAGGATAGCGTCTCAAATGCGTCTTTGGTCTTTTTACTTGCTTTGAACAAGGAGCCGGTCCGTTCTCATGAGAGCGACAGCTTCCATTCTTTTTGGGCTTTGAACTCCAAGTTTGTTGATTATTTGAACAATGCTTCAGCCACGCTTGTTAGCGCCATGAAAAAGGGGAAGAAAATAATCCCCTCCGATCAACTCAAGAATTTTGCTTCAACCAATCATGTTGCCGGTCCTGAGGGAGGCGATGTCACAGACAGACATGTTCAGATGCTTTTGGCTGTTACCAAAGAGCTGGGTACTAATATTTTCAATGAGGTAGGATTGACCGAATGGGCCGAGATTAGACCCAAGGGCGTAAGAGACAAGGCCTACCTGGTTCTTAAGAAGGAAAATTCTCCGAAGCATTTTACTGAAATATCAAAACTTATTAATACTGCTACTTTTTCCGATAAAAAGGCCAATGTCCAGACTGTTCACAACGAACTTATTAAAGACAGCAGATTTGTCTTGGTTGGCCGTGGGATGTACGGATTGTCTGAATGGGGATACCAGCCGGGAACAGTGAAAGATGTTCTGGTTCAGGTTCTTAAAACTTCCGGCTCTATGCCCAAGGCTCAATTAGTGGCCAAGGTAATGGATTCCAGGCTTGTCAAAGAAAATACCATTCTTTTAAATCTTCAGGATTCGAAAACTTTCCTTAAAAAGGAAGACGGGACATACACATTGCGCAAGGCTTAAATCCGAAATTCTAAACAATTTGTATTTTTATAATTTGAGTTTGTTTAGGGTTTAGTGCTTAGCGCTTAGGATTTTATTTGATGGATCAAATCTCTTTTACTTTTGATATTTTAAAAACGGTACTCACTGTACTCCTCTATTATTGGTGGGTTTATTTGCCTATCCTGTTGTTTTTGGCTGTCTTTGTAAGTTTCGATTACTACAACAAACTAAAATATTTCAACTCCCTGAAATGGGTGCTTTTAGAAATGAGGTTTCCCAGAGACCTTCACAGGAGTCCCAAGGCGGCGGAACAGGTTTTCGCCGGTCTTCATGCCATCACCTTGCCTATAAAATGGTATGAGAAATTTTTTATGGGTAAGATACCGGACTGGCTCTCTTTTGAGATAGTCGGCGTAAGCGGGGAGAGTCATTTTTATGTAAGAACTCCGGAGCAGTATAAGAATCTGGTGGAGGCTCAGGTCTATGCTCAATATTCCGAGGCCGAGCTTATAGAGGTGCCTGATTATGTTGATGAACTGCCCGATAATTTACCGGACGAGAAATATGATTTGTGGGGTTCAGAATTGATACTTGAGAAAGAAGACGCCTATCCTATCAGGACCTATCCTGATTTTGAAGAAAGCGGCGGCGGCAAAGATGATATAAAAAGGGTTGATCCTCTTTCTTCTCTCGTCGAGCTTATGAGCATGCTTCATCCCGGAGAGCGTATTTGGATACAGATGATAATAAGGCCGATTGGCGAGGAATGGGTTAAAAAAGCAGAAGCGGTAGTCGATAAGATATTGGGCAGAACCCCCAAGGCTTCCAAGGAAAGCTTAGCTTCGAGAATAGTTTTCGGAATCGACAGTGCTATATCAAGTGCCGTACCCAGCTCGCCGGATGCACTGCCGGTTAAACCGGAAAAGAAGGAGCGGGTTGAGCTAACTCCCGGTAAGCAGGCGGTGGTGAAGGAGATCGAGAGAAGTATGGCTAAGTTTGCCTATGAGTCGGGTATCAGGTTCTTATATATATCTCCCCGCGAGTCATTCCACCGTGCTCATGTAGCCGGAATTTTGGGTACTTATAAGCAATTTTCCACTCACAATCTGAACGGTTTTAAGATGAACAAACTGGCCATGACTTCGGCTAAGGGTTTATTCAAAAAAAGCAGGGAGCTCAATAAGAAATTATTTCTGTACTCTCAATATAAAAATAGGAGATATCCTCTCCAGTGGTTTGTTTTGAATATCGAAGAGCTGGCGACCATCTATCATTTTCCGGATGTTGGTGTCAGGGCCCCGCTTTTGCCCCGTATTGAGGCTAAAAAGAGCGAGCCACCGGTGGGATTGCCGACAGTTTAAATTGAACTTCTAAGACAGAAAATTAAAAATTAAAATATGCCAATAAGTAACGAACAATTAATAGTCATAGGAGAAACTAACTTTAGAAATAATAAGTGGAAGTTTGGCATTAAGCCGGATGACCGGAGAAGGCATATGTATGTCGTCGGCTCGACCGGAATGGGTAAGTCGGAATTCCTGAAGAACATGGCCATCCAGGATATTGAAGCCGGCCATGGCGTGGCTTTTATTGATCCTCACGGCGATTCGGCCGATGCTCTTCTTGATCATATCCCTCAGCATAGGATAAAAGACATAGTATATTTTGATCCGGGAGACTTGGAGTTTCCGATAGCCTTTAATGTGATGGAGGGTATCGGTTTTGATTACCGCCACCTTGTCGCTTCAGGTCTTTTGGCCGTTTTTAAGAAGCTTTGGGTAGATGCCTGGTCCGGCAGGATGGAATATATTCTGAACCATACTATTTTAGCCTTGCTTGAAACTGAAGGTGCCACGCTCTTATCCATTAATAGGATGATGGCCGACAAAGTTTTCCGCAAGCAGGTAGTAGCTCAGCTTAAAGACCCGATAGTAAAAGCTTTTTGGACGGATGAGTTCGCCAAGTATGCAGATAAGTTTGCTACCGAGGCTACAGCGGCTATTCAAAACAAAGTCGGACAGTTCGGCTCAAATAATGTTATCCGAAATATCGTAGGCCAGGTTAAGTCCAAGATAGACATCAGAAAAATAATGGATGAGGGCAAAATACTGATAGTGAATTTATCCAAAGGAGGTATCGGAGAAGATGCTTCCCGTCTTATCGGTAATCTGCTCGTTACCAAAATACAGTTGGCGGCTATGTCGCGGGTTGATATTCCGGAAAACCAGCGTCGGGACTTCTTTCTTTATGTTGATGAGTTCCAGAATTTTGCCACCGAATCTTTTGCCAGTATCTTATCGGAGGCCCGCAAATTTCATTTATCACTTGTGGTCGCCCACCAGTATATAAAGCAGATGGAAGAGCCGGTCAGAGATGCCGTTTTCGGAAATGTCGGAACCATTGTTTCATTCAGGGTTGGCGCAGAGGATGCGGAGTTTCTGGAAAAATGGTTTCAGCCAGATTTTATGATGAATGATATTGTTAATTTGGGTAAATATAATGTCTACTTAAAATTAATGATAGACGGCATATCTTCTAAAGGTTTTTCTGCGACCATGCTGCCGCCGTTCCCTAAAATGGAAAGAAACTACAGGAGCGAAGTAATAGATTATTCTCGCAGTAATTACGCCAATCTCAGGGCAACCGTGGAATCCAGCATATCGGAATGGGCTCTTTCTGATACGAAAGATGAAAATAATTTGAAGAAAGATCATCCGCCAAGGGATGACCTCCGCCCCCAGAGAGATGATTTTCGTCCTCAGAGAGACGATTTCAGGCCAAGAAGAGATGATGGTCCGCAAAGACCTCAGCAGAGGTCATTCGACCGGCCTCAGTATCAGAACCAAGGGCCGCGTTACGACCAACCGCCCCGGGACTATAGAAGAGAAGAGCCAAGAGATGATAGAACAAGAGATATCAGGCGCGATTTTCCCATTCAGTCTGCTCCTCCAAGGCCTATGGAAGAAAGAAGGCCGTTGCCCGAAGAGAGGCCGGTAGAAGCCAGGCCTCCGCAAGCGCAGCCGGTAGTTCAACGGCAGACTCCGGTTCAGCCGCCTGTTCAGCTTCCTGTTCAGCCTCGACCTTCTATTCAGCAACCAGCTCAGCCTCAGCCACCTATCCAGCCCAGGCCTTCAATCCAACCGCCAGTTCAACAACCTAAGCCCCAACCGACTCCTCCCGAATCTCCAGGCTACCAAAGCCAGTCTTTGGCCGAGGTTTTCAAATCAGGACCTGTTAATTTCAGAGGCAAAAAACTCGACGATAAACAAAGACCTCAAAAAGATAAAAAAGAAGTTAATACCGATGAATTGAGGAAGATATTGGAGGGGATGGGGAAGAAAGAGTAGTCGCTCGACTAGTATCTAATTTCAGCCCGTTC